>Ga0307380_10000217_pt1 | contig 99071 bp, 95 predicted proteins | sample UN3MG_FD_202239 | JGI IMG/M metagenome (GOLD analysis project Ga0307380, IMG submission 202239) | Soil microbial communities from Risofladan, Vaasa, Finland - UN-3 | ecosystem: Environmental > Terrestrial > Soil > Coastal area > Acid sulfate soil | place: Finland: Risofladan, Vaasa | collected...
GACGGCGAGATGTTGGGGGTTGTAGACGAGCCGGCTGGTGTCGCCGCCGTCGCGGTCGTCACTGACGCGGATCGCCAGCGCGCCGTCATCGGCAAAGGGCAGCGTGCCATCGCCGAGCCAGGGCGCGGAGCCCTCCAAATGGACCCGCGCGCCGGTTAACAAGGTCGCCATGAAGTCTTTGAAATCGTTAGAATTTGCGAGCCGCCAGCCATCCGGCGGGGCGTCGAGGGCCACTCCGAAACGCAGGTCGCTCGCCGTGGTAATCGCGGGCGTGCAGTCCAACGTAGCGGCGAGGCTCGCGGCCAGATCATTGGCGCCGCGATGTCCGCCGAGCAGCGGCACGACGGCCGAACCGTCCTCGGCAACCGCCAGCACCGGCGGCTCGGCGCGCTTGTCGCCAAGCACCGGGGCCAGCAGGCGAACCAGAATGCCGGCCGCGCAGATGCCGACGACCGGCCGGCCCGCCGTATATAGTGCGCGCAGATGCGTCTTCAGATCATCGATGCGCTGCACGGCATGCGGCGTATCGAACGCGGCATGGATCTCCGCGCCCGCCAGCGCAGCGGCCGCCGCGCGCGCCGTGTCCAACCCGCTCGGCCCCAGCACGATAACAACCGCTGACGCTAAAGCCGCCATGCCTCGCCCCGCTTGTGCACGACGATCATCGAGAAATACGGCACCGCGCGCTCATCCACCTCGTCGAGGGCAAGGATGCGCTGGTTCGCCATCGTCGCGCGCTCGACATAACGCGCCTGCGCGGCAAGCCCCAGCTCGACCAGCAACTCGCGGATACGCGCGAAGTGCCGTCCCAGCTTTATTATTGCCGCAGCATCGTTCTCCAGCAGCCGCGCGCGTATCAGGTCGGTCTCCAGCGGTGCGGGGATCACCGTCATAACATCGTTGCGGGCGGCGAGCGGCGCGCCGAGCACCGCGGCGCAGGCGGTGAGCGAGGAAACGCCCGGCACCACCTCGACTTTGAAGCGCTCGGCCATGCGCCCGAAGAGATACATGAACGAGCCGTAGAAGAACGGATCGCCCTCGCACAGCACCGCCACGTCGCGCCCCTCGTCCAGATGGCCGGCGAGCGTTTCGACCGCCTGATCGTAGACGGCCTGCGCGGGAAACCGGGCGGCCACGATCGGCATGCGGATCGGTATTTCGGTTTTGGCGCCGTTCAGATAGCCTTCGACGATCGAGCGCGCCAGGGAAGGGCCCTCCTCGGGCGCCGGATAGGCCAGGACCGGCGATGCCTGCAACAGCCGTAGCCCCTTGACGGTGATCAGCTCGGGATCGCCCGGGCCGACGCCGATGCCGTAAAGCGTCCCGGTCATGGCTTCACGCCGACATATTGCGTGACCGGCATTTTCGGCCGCCAACTGAGGAAACGGCCGACCGGCGTTGCGTGCTGCACGGCGATGCGCCTGAACTCGCCGCCATGCGCCGCCTGCCAGCCATATAGCGCGTGCTCGCCCTCCACCGAAATAACATTGGCGACCAGACGGCTGCCTGATTTGAGCGCGGCCCAGCACGCCTCGAGCAGCCCTTCGGCCGCCACGCCGCCACCAACGAAAACCGCATGCGGCGGGTCGAGACCGTCGAGCGCCGCCGGCGCAACGCCGCCAACCATTTCGAGACAGGGGACGCCAAGCGCGGCCGCGTTCTCGCGAATAAAACCGAGGCGTTTTTCGTCGCGCTCGATCGCCACCGCGCGGCATGATGGATGCACCCGCAGCCACTCGATCGCGATGGACCCGCAGCCCGCGCCGACATCCCAAAGCAGCTCGCCCGGCAGCGGCGCCAGCATGGCCAGCGTGGCCGCCCGCACCTCGCGCTTGGTGAGCTGGCCGTCATTGACGAAAGCCTCGTCGGGCAGGCCGGCGGCATGGCTGTATGTCGTCGCGCCGGCGTCGGCCACGCATTCGACGGCGAGGGTGACGAGGTCGGCGATGGGCTCGGGCGGCCAGGCGCCGGCGGTGCCTTCAATGCGCCGTTCCTTCGGCCCGCCCATATGCTCGAACGCGGCCAAGGAGCTGCCGGCATAACCGCACCCGCTCAACATCACCGCGACGCTCGCCGGGTCATCGCCATTGCCGCAAAGGATCAGCAGCCGCCGGCCGGGCGCGACGGCGCCGCGCACCCGGTCGGCCGGGCGGCCGTGGATGGTGAGGCATTCGGCATCGGGCAGCGACCAGCCGAGCCGCGCGGCGGCCAGGCTGAAGGCCGACGGCCCCGGCATGAAATCCAGGTCCTCGATCGGGAAGTGCCGCGCCAGCATCGCACCGACCCCGTAGTTCAACGGATCGCCGGTGGCGAGCACACAGAAGCGCGTGCCGCGGCGCGCTTCGATGTCGGGAAAGGCATCGGAGATCGGGGTCGGCCATTCCAAGCGCTCGCGGCCATCGTCGGGGATCATCGCCAGATGCCGGGCGCCGCCGACGAGCACCTCGGCTGCGTCGACAACGGCACGCGCCGTGGGCGCAAGCGAGGCGAGCCCAGCCTCGCCAATACCGACCACGGTCAACCACTTAGCTGTCATTGTTCGGTCATTGAATTGCCGCCGCGACAGCGTTGACCGCGGCGGCGGCCATAGCGCTGCCGCCGCGCCGGCCGCGCAGCGTCAGATACGGCACCCCGGTATTCGCCTCGATCAGCGCATCTTTCGATTCGGCCGCGCCCACGAACCCAACCGGAAAAGCGAATATGGCAGCAGGTTTCGCCGCCCCGTCTTGAAGCATCTCAAGAAGCCGGAAGAGCGCGGTTGGCGCATTGCCGATCGCCACCACCGCGCCGCCGAGCCGATCGGCCCAGAGGTCGACCGCCGCCGCCGATCGCGTCGTTCCCAGTTCGCGCGCCTTTGCCTGGTCGACTTCATGCAATGTGCAAACAACGTCGCTGTCCGCCGGCAACGCGGAGCGGATAACGCCTTCGGCAACCATGCGCGCATCGCATAAAATCGGCGCGCTATTCGTCAATGCCGCGGTCGCTGCCCCGGCGACGTCGCCGCCGCCGAAAGCCAGATCATCGACGATCTCGACCATGCCGCAGGCATGCACCACCCGGACCGCGATCTCGACAATGCCGGGCGGCAAATGATCGAGCCGCGCCTCTTCCCGGATGACGGCAAAGGACCGGCGATAGATCTCCGCCGGGTCGCGCAGATAGCCGGTCATCGCGCTCACCGATCCGCTCTCACTTGCCTGTACTCACTTACCCGCTCCCATTGGCCCGCACTCAGCTTTCCGCCTCGGCCGGCTTCTTCATCGTGACCGGACCGAGCGGGTGTTCAGCGTGCGGATAGGGATGGTGGTGGTGACCGTGATCGTGGCCATGACCGTGATCGTGGTCGTGGCTGTGCCCAGCCGGTTGTGCGTCGTTGGTGCCGATGCCCTCGACATGATGGTGGTGGCTTTCCTGGGCTAGCCCGACCTGGTCCTCGAAGCCGAGCACCGCTTCGCGGTATTTGCACATTTGGCAATTCATCGCCGGCGCGCCCTCAAGGATCTCCAGCGCGCGCTCCCGGAAGGTCTCGACCACCAGGTCGTGGTGGTTGAGATACGAAGCCTTGACGAATTCGATATCGGGATGCCGCGCGGCGACGGCGTCGGTGTAATCGTAGATGCGCTTCACCAGGACCCCGGTGAAAAGGAAATAGGGGAAGACGATGATGCGCTTGTAGCCGAGGCGCGTGGCGTGCTCGAGGCCCGGCTCGACCAGCGGGAAGGTCACACCCGAATAGACGACCTCGCCCCAGGCAAAGCCGAAGCCCTCCCAGAGCAGGCGCATGACCTTGCAGATATTGGCGTTGGCGTCCGGGTCGGAGGCGCCGCGTCCGACCACGACCAGCAACGTCTCGTGCGGCGAGTAGGCCGCGCCCAGCCCGTCGATCGCCTCCTGGATGCGGGCGCCGGCAGCACGCAGCATCTTGGGATCGATGCCAAGCTCGCGGCCGTATTCGATCCGCACGCCCTCGTGCTGCGCCATATAGGTGTTGAGCACCGAGGGGATGTCGTTCTTCACATGGCCGGCGGCGAACAGCATGCCGGGCACCGCCAGGATGTGGATGTTGCCCTTGGCACGCAGGGCCTCGATGCCGTCGCGGATAACCGGCGTGGCGAATTCAAGAAACGCATGCTCGACATCGTATTGCGGCATGCGCTCGGCGAGTTTTCGCGCGACCTGGCCAAACTCCTGGCTGGCGCCGGCATCGCGGCTGCCGTGCCCGCACAGCAGCACGCCCGTTTTCTCAGACATGTCGTCTCCGTTCGAAGATCCTGGGGATTTTGTCCATGCTAATCGGCGAGAGCCCTCGATTCCAAGCGGAATCCGGTTGATCGCCCGCGCCCGCGCGACGATGCTCGCCCCCATGTTCACGTTTTTCAACGCCAGCACCGGTCTTTGGCCCAATCTTTGGTATGACGCCTTCGCGCTTGCGGGGGCGGCGTTGCTGCTCGATGCGCTGATCGGCGACCCGCGCTGGGTCTACCGACGGGCGCCCCATCCGGTGGCGCTGATCGGCGGCGCGATCGGTGTGTTGGACCGATGGCTCAACCGTCCGGCGGCCGCCGCGGCGTTGCGCTTGGCTGCCGGCATAGTGACCATGCTCGTCGTGGTGGGCGCGGTCGGCGCGTTGGCCTGGGCGATCGGCTATGGATTGCGCCGGATAGAGCCCGAATGGATCGGCGCGGCTATCGAAGTCGTTCTCACCTCGGTCCTGCTTGCCGGACGCTCGCTGCACGCCCATGTCGCAGCGGTCGCGCGCGGGCTGGGCCAAAGCCTCGGCGAAGGACGCAAGGCAGTCGCCGCCATCGTCGGCCGCGATCCCGAGACGCTCGACGAGGCCGGGGTCGCGCGCGCTGCGATCGAATCGGCGGCGGAGAACTTTTCCGACGGCGTGGTCGCACCGCTTTTCTGGTATCTGCTGTTCGGCCTGCCGGGCATCGCCGCTTACAAGGCGATCAACACGGCCGACAGCATGATCGGGCATCGCTCGGAGAAATACCGCGCCTTCGGGTGGGCGGCGGCACGCCTTGACGATCTGGTCAATCTGGTCCCGGCGCGGCTCGCCGGGCTCCTGCTGGCGTTGGGCGCGACGCTCATTCCCTGGGCCTCGGCCAAGCGGGCGCTTGGCACGATGGTTCGCGACGCGGCCAAGCACCGTTCGCCCAATGCCGGCTGGCCGGAAGCTGCAATGGCGGGCGCGCTCGGCCTCTCGCTGGGGGGACCGCGCCAGTATACGGGCGATCATGCCGACGATCCCTGGATCGGCGCCGGCTCGCGCAAGGCCTCGGCCGGCGATATCAGGCGGGCGCTCACGATCAATCTCGCGACAGGTGTGTGGCTGATCGTCATCCTCGCCATCGGCTTCGGCGTCTCTTTCGCCATCAGCAGGTAATTTCGGGGCATCAAAACTCGATCCCCTTCTGCGCCTTCACGCCGGCGCGGAACGGATGCTTGATCATGGTCATCTCGGTGACCAGATCGGCGGCGTCGATCAGCTCGTCCTTGGCGTTGCGGCCGGTGACGACGACGTGGAGGTCTTCGGGTTTACCCTTCAGGAAGGCGACGATCTCGTCGAGCGGCAAGTAGTCGTAGCGCAGCACGATATTGAGCTCGTCGAGGATCACCAGATCGTATTGCGGGTTCTCGCCGCGGCTAGCCTCGATCATTTCTTTTGAGGTTTCCCAGGCGGCCTCGGCCGCGCGGATATCGCGGGCGCGGTCTTGCGTCTCCCAGGTGAAGCCCTCGCCCATGGTGCGGATCGTCACCAGATCGGGAAACGCCTCCAGCACCACGCGCTCGCCGGTCTCCCACTTGCCCTTGACGTACTGGACGATGCCGACGCGCATGCCGTTGCCGATGGCCCGCGCGGCGAGGCCGAAGGCGGCGGTCGACTTGCCCTTGCCCTTGCCGGTATGGACGATCAGCAAGCCCTTCTCGATCGTCTTGGTGGCCAGCATCTTGTCGCGCGCGGCTTTCTTGTTGCGCGCCTTTTCGTTCGCGCGGGCGAATTCGTCATTTTGTTCTGTGGTCTGTTTGTCGCTCATTGCGCCGCCTCCACTGAGTCCATCGCGCGTCCGGCAAGCGCGCGCAACGTCATCCCGGCGCTGTTGGATTTGGGCCGCCAGAGCGCGCGTTCCTCGGCCTCGACCAGCCGCTCGGCGATCTCGCGCGCGGCGGCGGGATTGTTCTCCTCGATGAATCCACGCACCCGGTCATCGGCGATGAAGGCGTCATAGACCGCATCAAAATGGTGATCGGCGACGACCCGCGCCGTAGCCGCGAAGGCAAACAGGTAGTCGACCGTCGCGGCGATCTCGAAGGCGCCCTTATAGCCGTGGCGCATCACGCCCTCGATCCATTTGGGATTGACGACGCGCGCCCGCACCACGCGCCCGATCTCTTCAGCTAACGTGCGCACCTTGGGCGTTTCGGGGCGGCTGTGGTCGTTGTGATAGATGGCGGGCTGGGCGCCCGAAACGTGACGCACCGCCGCCGCCATGCCGCCCTCGAACTGGTAATAGTCGTCGCTGTCCAGCAGATCGTGCTCGCGGTTGTCCTGATTGTGGACCACCGCCTCGACGCCTTTGAGCCGTGTCTCGAAGAGCCGGTGTTCCGCCGTCCCGGCCGCCCCCGAGCCGTAGGCATAGCCGCCCCAGGCGATATAGGCACGGGCAAGATCGGCGTCGCTCTCCCAACCGCGCTCGTCGATCAAGGCCTGAAGTCCGGCCCCGTAGGCGCCGGGCTTGGAGCCGAAGACGCGGAAGCCGGCGCGTATGTCCGCCTCGTCGGCGGTAAGCCCATCGGCCAGAAAGCCTGCCCGGTCGGCCCGGACGCGCGCGGCAAGGGGGTTTTCCGCATCGCTCTCGTTAAGGGCTGCGACCGCGCGCACGGCCGAATCGAAGAGATCGATCTGGCTCGGGAAGGCGTCGCGGAAGAAACCCGAAATGCGCAAGGTGACGTCGACGCGCGGCCGCCCGAGCACGCCGGCCGGCATGACCTCGAAGCCGGTGACCCGGCGCGAGGCCGTATCCCAGCTCGGCTGCACGCCTATCAGCGCCAGCGCCTGGGCGATGTCGTCGCCGCCGGTGCGCATATTGGCGGTGCCCCAGGCGCTGAGCGCCATGCTGCGCGGCCAGCGCCCGTGCTCCTGGCGGTGGCGGTCGACCAACAGGCCGGCCGACTTCCAGCCGAGCATCCAGGCGGCGGGCGTCGGCACCGTGCGGTTGTCGACGGAGTAGAAATTGCGGCCGGTCGGCAGCACGTCGAGCCGCCCGCGTGTCGGTGCCCCCGAGGGTCCGGGCTCGACGAAACGCCCATCGAGGCCGGCAAGCAGGCCTTCGATTTCCGCCGCGCCCGAGCCCGCAACGGCCGGCCGCACGGTGCCCGCGACATGGTCGAGCACGGCCCGGCTGCAGGCCCAGTCTTGACCGGGCGTCCGTTCGCCGGCGATCAGCGCTGCGGCCAGTTCCTCGATGCGCTCCACCGTATCGCCATTGCTGCGCCACGGCGCCTCCCCGTTCAGCGCGTCCGGTCGTGGCCCGCTCCAGGACGTGCCCATCTCGCAATCGAGGGGGTCGAAATCGCCGAGCCCCAGATCCTTTGCCAGCGCCCGGATGAGCGAGGCATCGCTGCCCTCGCCGCTGTTCCGCGGCACGCGCACCAGGGCCACCAGGAGATCGGTCAGAAGCCGGCCGGTCGGCGCCGTGCCGAAAATATGCAGCCCGTCGCGGATCTGCATTTCCTTGAGCTCGCAGAGATAGTTGTCGAGCTTGGCGAGCGCTTCGTCGGAGCCGTCCTCCTCGGCGATGCCGCAATCCTGATCGAGCCCGGTCGATTGGGTGAGCTCCAATATGTGCTTGCGCAGGAGCTCGAGCCGCCTGGGATCGATGCCCGCGGCCTCGTAATACTCGTCGACGAGTTGCTCCAGATCCTTGAGCGGACCGTAGGATTCGGCGCGCGTGAGCGGCGGCGTCAGGTGGTCGATGATGACGGCCGAACTGCGCCGCTTGGCCTGGCTGCCCTCGCCCGGATCGTTGACGATGAAGGGATAAAGATGCGGCAGGGGCCCAAGCGCGGCCTCGGGATAGCAGGTCTCCGAAAGCGCCACCGCCTTGCCGGGCAGCCATTCGAGATTGCCGTGCTTGCCGGCATGGACGACCGCGTGAACACCCCATTGCGTGCGCAGCCAGGCATAGAAGGCGAAATACGCGTGCGGCGGCACCAGCGCGGGATCGTGATAGCTCGCCGACGGGTCGATGTTGTAACCGCGCGCCGGCTGCACGCCAATGGCGACGTTGCCGAAGCGGTGGACAGCCAGCACGAAGGCATCGCCGTCGAAGTAGGGATCGTCCTTGGGCGGGCCCCAGCGTTCCGTCACGTCGTCGCGCAAAGCTTTGGGAAGGGTTTCGAAGAACGTTTCGTATTGGCCGAGCGTCAAGCGCTCGCCGCCGGTGCGATGCGCGCCGCGCTTCAACGCATTGGTCGGGAGCGCATTGGTCGGGCCGGCGAGGAAGCGCGCCATCAGGGCGTTGCCGTCGGCCGGCACCTCGCCCACCGCGTAGCCGGCATCCCCCAGACCCTCGAGCATACCAATCACGCTGGCCGGGGTGTCGAGCCCGACGCCGTTGCCGAGGCGGCCGTCGCGGTTCGGATAGTTGGCCAGCACCAGGCCGATGCGCCGCTCGGCCGGGGCCGTCGACCGAAGTTTCGCCCAGCGCGCGGCCAGCGCCGCCGTAAAGTCAATGCGGTCGGCGACCGGGGCGTAGGCGGCAAGCGAAATCTCGGTGAGCTCGTCGTAGCGCGCCTCGGTCTTGAACGAGACGGCGCGGGACAGCACGCGCCCGTCGACCTCGGGCAGCACGACGTTCATGGCAAGATCGCGCGGTGAAAGGCCGTTGCTGCCCGCGCGCCAAACCGCCTCGGACGACCCGGCGAAGACGACCTGCAAAACCGGGCAGTCGGCGGCATCATAGGGCGTCTCGCTGCGCGTTGCGCCGGGCGTCGATACCGCAAAGCCGGTCGCGTTCAGGATCACCGCCGGCGGATGCTCGGCGAACGTGCCGCGCACGATCTCGGCCGAGACCGGGTCCTTGAGGCTGGAAACGAAGATCGGGCAGGCGTTGAGCCCCTGCTCGCGCAACGCCGCGATCAGCGCGTCGACGGGCGCCAGATTGGCCGCCTGCACCAGCGCCCGGTAGAAAACGATGCCGGCTACGGGAGCGTCTTTTTGCCATCCGGTCGTCAGATCATCGAGCCCGGGACGGTCGCGTCCCGGCCAATAGAGCCCGGCGCGCATGAGCGGGCTCGGATGCCGCCAGTCACCGTCATGGCCGATCAGTGTGGCAGCGAAGGCGAGCAGGTTGCGCGCATTCCCGATGCCGCCGTGGATCGCATATTGCCAGAGCTGGTGGCGAGCCTCGCGCGGCAGGGTCGACAGCGTGTCGAGCTCGGCGTCGGGCTGATCGTCCCCCGGCAGCAGCGCCAGCGCGATGCCCGCTGCGCGGCAGGCGTCGGCGATCCGCTCCACCCCGTAGGGCCAGTAGGAGCGCCCGCCCAGCAGACGCACGATCACCAGCTTGGCGTGGCGGATTACATTTTCGGTATAGAGATCGACCGACAAGTTGTGGCCGAGCTGCATAAGATTGGCCAGGCGGACCGATGGGAAATCCCCGCCCAAGCCACGGCGCGCATTGGCAAGGCAGGCAAGCTCGGTATCGGCCGCTGACAGGATGACGATATCGCCCGTCGTCTGACCGAGGTCGACGGCTTGCGATCCATCGGTGACCTCACCCGGCCGTGTCGAGAGAAGGTGCATCGTTCACTTGGCCAGCGCGGCTTCGATGGCGCTGCGGTCGAGGCCCATCAGGCCGATCAGCACCAGCCTTGTGGCCCGCGTCTCGCCCTCGGCCCAGTCGCGATCGTAGTAATGCTGGATACGGTCACCCACGCCCTGCACCACCAGGCGCATGTCGCGGTCGCGCACGGTGGCAAAGCCTTTGACGCGAAGCACGCCATGCGCGTCGACGACCGGCTTCAGACGCTCGATCAGCTCGGCGGGCTCATCGATGGTGTCCAGCTCGACCACGATGCTTTCGAAATCGTCGTGGTCGTGGTCGTCCTCGCCGTCGTGATGGGAGGGCCGCGAGGCCAGATCGTCCTCCGCCGCCGCCGCCAGGCCTAGCAATACGGCGGCGTCGACCATGCCATGACGGGTCGGCACGATCTTGACCGCGGGCCGCATGTGCTCGGAGATGCCGCTGCGCGCCGCCTCTAGCGACGCCGCGTCGAGTAGATCGGACTTGTTCAAAATGATCATGTCGGCGCACTGGATCTGATCCTCGAAGACCTCCTCCAGCGGGCTTTCGTGGTCGAGCGCCGTGTCGGCCTCGCGCTGGCGCTGCACGGCGCCCGGATCGGAGGCAAAGAGCCCATCGGCCACGGCGCGGCCATCGACCACCGCGATCACGCCGTCGACCGTGACGCGGGTGCGCACTTCGGGCCAATTGAAGGCGGTGACGAGCGGCTTGGGCAAGGCGAGCCCCGAGGTCTCGATGACGATATGATCGGGCGGCTCGGGGCGGTTGAGCAGCGCCTCGATGGTCGGCAGGAAATCGTCCGCCACGGTGCAGCAGATGCAGCCATTGGCAAGCTCGATCACATCGTCTTCCCCGCAGCCTTCGATGCCGCAGGCCTTCAGGATTTCGCCGTCGACGCCGATATCGCCGAACTCGTTGATGATGAGGGCGAGCCGGCGCCCGTTCGCGTTCTCCAGCAGGTGGCGGATGAGGCTGGTCTTGCCGGCGCCGAGGAAGCCGGTAATCACCGTCGCGGGGATCTTGGCGGTCGCGGTCATGCGGACATCTCCAGTTCACGCGCGGGCTTCAAGATCATCGGCAGCCCCGCCGCCACCAAAACGACTTGGTCGGCCGCTTGCGCGACCATCTGATTGAGCCGTCCGGCATGATCCCGGAAGGCGCGGGCAAGCGCGTTCTCCGGCACGATGCCAAGGCCGACCTCGTTGGAGACCAGCACCACCGGGTTGCTCAGCTCGCCCAGCACGGCCACCAGCTGGGCCATTTCCATCTCCACGTCGCGGCCGGCCAATAATAGATTCGAGAGCCAGATCGTCAGGCAATCGACCAACACCGCGCTGCCCGGCTGCACGGCGGCGCCCAGGGCCTCCGTCAGCGCGAGCGGCTCCTCGACGGTGCGCCAGCGCCCGCCGCGCCGGGCCTTATGCCCGGCAATCCGCTCGGTCATTTCCGCATCGCCCGGCTCGGCGGTGGCAAGATAGACCAGTGCGCCCTCATGGCCTTCCACCAGGCGTTCTGCGTAGGCGCTCTTGCCCGAGCGAGCGCCGCCCAGCACCAACGTCGTCAAAGCACGATGATCGGCTGCCGCGGACATACCTTGCCTCCCAGCCTGTTGTTCGTTTCGCGCGATCCGCCGGCGCCGGTTCCGGCTATTCGGCGGTCGCTGGCCCGAGCCGCTGCCAAAACGTCCCGCTCAGCCAGCCGAGCGAGGCCCAGAAGATCGCGCTGACCACGATCGAGGCAGCGGCGAAATGACCGGCGAGTTCAGGCGGCACCGCACCGCCAATTTGTGCTGGTTGCGGCGCGCCGATGAGATGGGGAACCGCGATCACCACCACGCCCAGCACTTTGAGCGCATGTTGCCGCGCAAACACCATCAGCCAGAGGCCGAGCGCTGCCGCCACGGCCGCAAAAGCCCACCAGATCTGCCGGTCGGTGACCGCAGCTGCCTTGGAGCCCGGAACCTCCGGCGGCAGCCCAAGCCCGGGCGCCAGCGTGAAGACGGCAAAGCCGGCAAGCCCCCAGAGCACGCCGCGCCGCGGGTCGACGGGCTTGCCGTAGAGCGCAAAGCAGGCAACCAGCAGCAGGCCAAATCCGACACCCATCAAGAGGTTCGCAAGGCCGGTATAGAACAGCCGCTCCAGGCCGCCGCCGAGCGCCGGCGCTTCGCCGCCCTTCTTGGCCAGGTGCCCCTGCGCGTGCTGATGCGTATGGCCCGGCTTGCCGCCGTGGCCGCCATCGGCGTGCTGGTGGGTGTGACCGGGCTTGCCGCCATGGCCCGCATCGGCGAGCTGGACGAGACCGCCCGTTGACGCCGATGTGCCTCCGACAAGCGCTGCACTCGGCACCAAGGCGCCGTGTTTGTGTTCCTTGCCGTCTCCCGCCGCTTCGAACTGTTCGGCGTGCAGGATGATCGGCGTCGTGGTGAAGGTCTGAACCGCCGTGATCAGCAGACCAGCCAGCAGCCCCGCCGCAATCGCGGCGAGGAACATGCGCTTGATCATCGGATCAGGTCAGTGACACGGGAAGGCGAAGGCGTGCCGCGCGTCGTGCGCCGCATTGTGCAGCGTCGCCGACTGGGCGAAGCCCGCGCCATAGAGCAGGAACAGGCCGGCCAAAAGCGCCAGCGCCACGGGCGCGAGCAGCGCCGTGCGTTCACTGATCGTCTGGGTTTTCACCGGCTGGGCCTTCGTGGTGACGTGTTGTGCCATCAAATATCTCCCTTTTTTTGCGTCCCACCCGACGCATCCAAGGCATCGCTTCCGACGGAAAATGTCCTGGCTAGGGATCGACGGCCCCGGCGCCTTCCCAGCGATTGCTCGCCAGTGGCCTGTGCCGTGGCCTCACCCTCTACAGTTGCGGGGGCAGCGCCGGAATCGTTCGCTACTGAACAAACAAGCGAACACACCGGCTTCCTCCCCGTCGGTGCAACGACGTTATCATGTGCGTTCGCCGAGGTACACGAAAAGCTATGACGCCGGTGTGACCTCACGAACGTTCGGAGACGCCGGCCTCGCCGAACGTTGCCATGCCGGTATGCGTGACCGCCGCTGCGCGCACCACCGCGAGCGCCAAAGCCGCGCCCGAAGCCTCGCCAAGTCGCATGCCGAGATCGAGCAAGGGCTGCATGCCGAGCGCCTCGAGCAGACGGCGATGGCCGGCCTCGGCCGAAACATGACCGGCGACACAGTGATCGAGCGCGCCGGCCCGCGCGCAATGCACGACCGCCGCCGCCGCGGAACTGACGAAGCCGTCGAGAATGACCGGGACGCGTTTCTGGCGGGCAGCCAGCACAGCGCCGGCCATCGCCGCAATTTCGCGGCCGCCAACCCGGCGCAAAGCCTCCATCGGATCGCTCGCTTCCTTTGTCGCGGTCCCATGCAGGGCGACCGCGGCGCCAACCGCCTTGGCCTTGCGCCGCAGCCCCTCATCGTCGACGCCGGTGCCGCGCCCGACCCAATCCTCGGGCGCACCGCCGAACAGCAAAGCGCCCAGCGCCGCCGCGGACGTTGTGTTGGCAATTCCCATCTCGCCCACGAGCAGGAGGTCGGCGTCGCCATCGACGGCCTCGTAGCCGGTCTGGAAGGCGAGGTTGCAATCCTCGGCGCTCATTGCCGGGCTTCTCGTGAAATCATCGGTCGGGCGGTCGAGCTCGAGCGGCAGCACCGCGAGCTTGGCCCCCATAACGCCGCAAAGCTGGTTGATCGCCGCCCCGCCGGCCTCGAAGTTGGCGACCATCTGTGCCGTCACTTCGACCGGGAATGCCGAAACGCCCTGCGCCGCGACACCGTGATTTCCGGCAAAGACGAGGCAGGATATGTCCCTCAGGCGCGGCGGGTGACGGCCTTGCCAGGCGCAAAGCCAAACCGCCAGATCCTCAAGCCGGCCGAGCGATCCGGCCGGTTTGGTGAGGATGGCCTGGCGCGCGCGCGCCTGCTCGGCGGCGGCCACGTCCTTGCCATCGAGATCAGCGAATATCGCGCGGATATCATCCGAAGTCATGGTCGCCACCGGATCCTCCCTTGTTGCGGCGCGCGCACGAACCGATCGCGTATCGGCCCCAAATGCGCGCTCTGCTTATTGGTACTTTATGCATCCCGCCGCGTCGCGGACAGGGTTTCGATTGCGCCGCCGGGCGCGGCGCGTGCATCTTAATTGCCGGCATGACTATCGAGGCGACCACAGCCATGCAACCAGCCAGCGCGCAAAAGCGAGGTTTCGCGCCGTTGTGGTCGCTCGGCGTCGCCTTCGCTTTTTTGACGCGGGTGAACTTCGTTGGCGGGGGCGTCACGCGCGGGCGAACAATCGTGCGAGGCGATCTGGCGCGCGCGGGTTGGGCCTTTCCCATCGTCGGGCTTGTTGTCGGCGCAGCCGGCGGCGGCATTTGCGCCGGCGCCCTTGCCCTCGCGCTGCCGCCGCTGCTCGCCGCCATTCTGGGGGTTGCGGCGATGGTGCTGTTGACCGGCGCGCTGCATGAGGATGGGCTTGCCGATGTCGCCGACGGCTTCGGCGGTGCGTTCGAGCGCGAAGACAAGCTCAAGATCATGCGCGACAGCCGCATCGGCACGTTCGGCGTCGTCGCCTTGGTTCTGGTGTTGGCTGGCAGGCTGGCGGCGATCGCAGCCATGCAAGCGCCGCTCGCCACATTCCTCGCCATTGTTGCGGCTGCCGTGTTGTCGCGGGCGGCGATGGTCTGGCTCATGGCATTGATGCCGCAGGCCCGGGAAAGCGGACTTGGCGCCGAGGCCGGGCGGCCAGGCGCGCTCACTGCGGGGATTGCGACCGTCATCGCGGCGGCGCTGGCGGTGGCGGCGCTGGGACCCCTCGGCGGCGCCCTCGCAAGCGTCGTGGTGGCCGCGGTAGCGGGATTGTTCGCGGGTCTCGCAATGCGTCAGATCGGCGGCTCGACCGGCGATGTGTTTGGCGCCACACAACAACTGACGGAGGTCGCGGCGCTTATTGCCGCGGCAGTGATCTTCGGCCGTCTCGGCGCATTCTGGTCCTGAACGATCGCTTAAGGCGCCGCAACGAAAACCTAAGTTGTCAGCACGATCTTTCCGAAATGCTCGTTGGCGCGCATATGCGCCTGCGCCGCTACGGCCTCGTCGAGCGGAAAGGTCTTGTCGATCGGCAGGGCGATATCGCCCGCGGTCACCGCGTCCCAGAGATCATCACGCATGCGCCGCACGATCTCGCGCACCTCCTCGACCGAGCGCGTGCGGAAGGTGACGCCGATATAGTCGAGCCGCTTGAGCGCATGCAGATCGAAGTTGAACGCGCCCGAGAAGCCGCCCAGCCGGCCGACATTGACGATGCGGCCACGCACGCGCGCCGCCTTCATGTTGTCGTCCATGACGCCGGCCGAGATCATGTCGACGATCAGGTGGACGCCGTCGCCGCCGGTCGCCTCGATCACCGCATCGGCCCAGCCTTCGTCGCGCGTGTCGATAGCTAGGTCGGCGCCGTATTCGGCCAGCCGCGCCCGGCGGCCATCGTTCGTCGAGCTGCCGATCACCGGTGACGCGCCCATGTGCTTGGCGATCTGCAACCCCATGAGCCCGACACCGGAGCTGGCGCCCTGGATCAGCACGCTCTCGCCGGCCTGCAGCCGGCCGTTCGTGACCACCGCATTATGCATCGTCAGCAGCGCGATCGGCAGGCCGGCGGCCTGCTCGTAGCTCATGTTGTTGGCCGGGATCGACAGCACCCGGCCCATATCGGCGACCGCGTATTCGGCGTAACCGCCCTGGCCGGAACACATCACCCGGTCGCCCGCCTTGACGCCGGACACGCCCGCGCCGACGCCCACGACCTCGCCGGCCCATTCGAGGCCGATCGGCTTGCTCAACGCCTCCGGCGACGGAATGTAGCGGCCCTGGGCGGCGCCCAGATCGGCGCGGTTGAGGCCCGCCGCGCGGACCCGCACGAGGACCTGCTCGGGCCCCGGTTCCGGCCGCGGCACCTCGCGCAGCGCGAGCCCGTCCTCGGTGGCGACACCGGCCTTCATCATGGCTGTGGTCATACCTTCACTCCTGTTCCTGGGATTCTAGGCGGCCTTCGCGGGCACCGGAAACTCGTTCACGACATTCATGCCGTAGATCCAGTCGGGATCGAAACGCTTTCCTTCGCGTTTGAAAAGCCCGCTGACGAAATAATTGAGATTGCGCAAGGCGCGGCCGACTGGCGTCGGCTCGTGCATCGAGATGACGCGGCTCCGCGCGCCCAACTGGACCTTGGCGGTGCGCTCGCGCCTTGCATCCTGATAGGCCTTGAGCGCCGCGACCGGATCGCCCATGCGCGCGAGCAGCGCCGCGGCGACATACGCATCCTCGATCGCCATGCAGGCGCCCTGCGCCATGAAAGGCAGCATCGGATGGGCCGCATCGCCCAGCAGCGAGACCCGGCCCCTGGTCCATTGCGGCAAGGGATCGCGGTCGAACAGCGCCCATTTGTTGATGCGCCCGCTCGCCTCGATCAGGCCGTGCAGATCGGCATCCCAGCCATCATAAGCGCCATGGACCTCGTCCTTGCTGCACTCCAGCGACCAGGATTCGGTCTGCCATTCGGCGATCTCGAAGGCGCCCGCGAAGTTGATCCGCCGGCCGCCGGAGATGGGGTAGACGGTCACATGGCCATGCGGTCCATGGTATGTGCCGGCCCCGATCTTGGCGAGTTTGGGGTCGAGCGCGGCGGTTTCAGCCGTCAGACGGTAGATCACCATGCCGGCGTAGCGCGGCGTGTCGGGTCCGAACAACGTCTCGCGCACCACCGAATGGATGCCGTCGGCACCGATCACCGCGGCGGCCTCGAAGGTGTCGCCCCTGGCGGTCTCGATCACCACCGTATCGCCCTCTTGGCGCAAGCCTGCGACCTGCTGGCCAAGACGAATGCGGTCGGCGGGCACGGCGGTCTGCAGCGTGTTCAGAAGATCGGCGCGGTGGATCTGATAGTAGGGCGCGTCGTACTTCTCAGCGAAGTGGGGGTTGCGCGGCAGGCTGTAGAGCAGCTTGCCGGTCTTCCAGTCGCGGGCGTTATACCTGGGCGGCAGGCAGGCCAGATCGTTGAGCGTTTCCATGATGCCGAGGAAGCGCATGACGTGAACGCCGTTGGGGCCGATCTGGATCCCGGCGCCGACCTCGGCCAGCTCGTCGGCCTGTTCGAGCAGCAAAAACGGCACGCCGAATTTCGCCAGCGCGCCGGCCAGCGTCAGCCCGCCGATCCCGCCGCCGACGACCACCACCGGCCATTCGCTTTCGCGCGTCATACCCGCTCCATTCGCTGATCCCGACGACGACGCCTGCCCCACCCGAAGCACTCATCTGGTCCACCGACCAAGCCGAATGCTCGCGCACGCGGCCGGGCTTGTCCATTGCTCCGATCATGTTTTCGATCGATCGTGCTCTAAGCATTATGAGATAGAGCACCTGCATGTCTTTGCCGCGGGGCAGGTTGCAGATCGTGTCCCCGATCGGTCGCCGGATGCCTCGATAGAAGCCTTGTATCGCAATGGAGTAGCCACTGCCGTTACATCGATGTCGGCGCCCGGCATGTGGTTCGGCGACGACAAACAGGCCAAACGCCTATGCCGCCATTGCAACGACCATGCGGCAACTATTCGCAAGGCGCATCCAGAACGCTTGGGAATGTTCGCGAACCTGGCGCTGCCCGACAGCTTCTTGAATTACGCCGCGCCCGCGATCGACGGCGCCAAGGCCAGGCCCGACGGAACCGCGCCGGTCATCAACTTGCTGTAGGCCGTTCTGTTTTGGGCCCGAAGCCGACGGGAAACGCAACGCAGGTCAGCTCCGTTTGATGCGCACCCCCTGACCTGGGAGACGCTCGACTAGGAACTTGCCGCTCTTTTCGACAACGGTTACCAGCTTGGCGCAGCCATAGGTCCGCGGGTCGAAATCGGGCGCCAGATGATTGAGGCGTTGGCCGACCACACCCAGATCGACCCAGTCCTCGTCGTCCCAGGCCTGCTCCATCGCCTTACGGATCAGCGGAACAGCCTTCGAGAGAGGCTCCTTCTTTGCGCCGGCCTGTTTCTTCTCGCCGGCCCGCGGTCCGGCTTTCTCCTTGTCGTCATCTCCTGCCGCGTCCTCCAGGTTCTCGATGTAGATAAATCGTGTACAGGCATTGCGAAACGCCTCCGGCGTCTTTTGGGCGCCGAAACCATAGACTACCGCCCCATCCTCGCGCAGCCGCTGGGCGAGCCGGGTAAAATCGCTATCGGAACTGACAAGGCAAAACCCGTCCAATCCGCCGCGATGCATCAGGTCCATTGCATCGATCACCAAGGTGATGTCTGCGGCGTTCTTGCCCGTGGTGTAGTTGAACTGCTGCAGCGGCACGATGGCCAGCGGCTGCATGACATCGCGCCAGCCTTTCAGCCTTTCACTGGAAAAATCACCATAGATCCGGCGGACGTTCGCTTCGCCGAGCTTCGCAATTTCATCGAAGATTTGGCGGGCGTGGCGCGCGCTTGTGTTGTCGGCATCGATGAGGATCGCCAAGCTTGGGTCTTTTCCGTCGATCGCCATTTCTGACCCCACTGACGTTCGCACTCTCTTAGTGTCGCCCGATACCCTACGGCGTATGTTGCCCATTGACCATAAGACCGCCCGTTATGCGCCGCTTGATGGCGTTTACTTTCAGGCGATATGCGGACATCGGAACCCACCTTGTCCGGCGCAAGCCTCGAAACACGAGCCAAGAAAACTCCGGGCTAATCGCATCGCTTAACACGGGGCCACCCGCCCTATATCGTGCCGGCAATGACCGAATTCCCAAAAGGACCCGATGCGGCTGATGCCGTGCTGACCGTGCCCTTCGTGTTCGACAGCGAACGCGCGCCGGGGCCCGACCGCATGCCGGCGCGGCGTCTGTTCTCGCCGGAGCGCTCGCCGCCCTTCGATCCCTTCCTCTATTTCGTGCATTTCGGGCCGCGCGACGTGCGCGAGACCGATTGGGGCTTTCCGGCCCATCCGCACAAGGGCTTTGAGACCATCACCTACATGCTGGAGGGCCAGCTCGAGCATTACGATTCGGCCGGCGGACACGCGGTGCTGGAACCGGGCGACGTGCAATGGGTGACGGCGGGCGCCGGCATCGTCCATTCGGAAATCCCGCCCGATGCCTTCAAGGCGGCGGGCGGCACGGTCGACGGCTTCCAGATCTGGCTCAACCTGGCGCGCAAGGACAAGGCGGCCACGCCCGGCTATCAGATGTTGCGCGCGGGCGACATGCCGGTCGCCCGGCCAAGCGACGGCGTCACGCTGCGCATCATCGGCGGCGCGGCGGCAGACCAGGCAAGCCCGGTTGCGATGCGCACGCCGATCAGCCTGATCCACGCCCGCATCGAGCCCGGCGGCGTTTGGCGGCACCAGCCGGCCGCCGGCCATAACCCCTTCGTCTACGTCTTCGGCGGCGCCTGCGATGTCGGGATCGCGAACGGTGGCGCCTCCGCGCGCGACGGACAGGTGGTCTTGCTCGGGCTCGATCCCGGCGGCGTGACGCTCACGGCGACGTCCGATGGACCGGCGGACCTGCTCTACCTCGCCGGCACGCCCATCGGCGAGCCGATCGCGTCCTACGGCCCCTTCGTGATGACGTCCCGGGAGGAAATCGTCGAGGCGATCGACGACTATAATTCCGGCCGGATGGGCGTGCTCTGAGCCTTGCCACGTCTGCCGCTGCTGCTGCTCGTCGGCATCGCCACCCAGACCATGACGCCGCTGGTCGCCTTCACCGCTCCGGTGATGGCGGTCGTGGCAGCGCCCGAATTCGGGGTCACACCGGCGCAGGTCGGCCTCTACGTCGCTGTGCTCTATTTCTTCGCAATGCTGTCGGCAGGGGTCGCGGGCGCGCTTATCGCGCGTTTCGGGGCGATCCGCACGACCCAGCTCGCCCTTGCCTCCACAGCGCTTGGCGTGCTCCTGCTGCTGCCGGCCTCGGTGCCGCTGGCGCTCCTGGGAGCGCTGCTGATCGGGGCGGGATACGGGCCGATCACGCCGGCAAGCTCGCATCTGCTGGCGCCGGTTACAACGTTGCGCTCGCGGCCCTTCGTCTTCTCCGTCAAGCAAACCGCCGTGCCGCTGGGCGCCGCGCTCGCCGGGGTGATTGTGCCGCAGATGATCGGGCTCGACGGCTGGCGCGCCGCGGTGCTGCTTGTGGCCGCGATCGTCGTGGTCACCGCCGTCGCCGTGCAGCCGGTGCGGGCGCGCTGCGACACCGACCGCAACATCGAAGCCCGCATCAGCCTCGACATCGTGGCCGCCGTGCGCAGCGCTCTTGCCCATCCGCCGCTGCGCCGCCTCGCCATCCTGTCCTTCACTTTTGCCGGACTGCAGATGAGCTTCGGCGCGTATTTCGTGACCTTCCTGGTCGAGCGGCTCGAATTGACGCTGGTAGCGGCCGGCATCGCCTTCACCGTCGGCCAGGCCACCAGCATCGGCTTCCGAATTATCTGGGGCGCGGCGGCGGAGCGGATCATGGCGGCGCGCGCGCTCCTGATCGTGCTCGCGCTGACCATGGCGGCCGCCTCGGCACTGACGCTGGCGATGTCGCCGGCCTGGTCGCTGCCCGCGATCGCCGGGTTGGGGGCGCTGTTCGGCGTCAGCGCGGTCGCCTGGAACGGGCTGTTCCTCGCCGAGATCGTCCGCGTTACCTCGGTCGAACGGACTGCAGCGGCGACCGGCGGGGCGCTCGTTTTCACCTTCGGTGGCATGATGGCGGGTCCGGCCGTGTTCGGCGCCCTGCTCGCGGCAGGGGCGAGCTATGGGGCCGCCTTCACCGTGCTGGGCGGAGTGGCGCTTTTGAGCGCACTGCCGCTCGCCTGGGCCGACCGGCCCGCACCGTGAGCGGCGCCTAACCCTCTTTTAGCGCCGCTTCGAGGAACTCCAACGCGGCGATGGCAAAGCGCGCCATGTTTTCCGCCCGGTCGGGAATGCCGGTCTCCAGAGTGATCGCGCGTTCCACCAGTCCCGCAAGGGCAAAGCAGGCATGGCCCGCATCGTTGCCGTAGCGATTGCCGGTCGGCCCGGTCGCCCCAGATTCACTGAGCCCCCAGGTTGTCTCCAGCTTCTCGCGGATCGTCCGGGCGACGAGCTGGGCGTATTCCTCGGTGGCCCCGCGCATCCGGGTCTGATCGTCGGGCAGACCGAGCAGCACACGCCGCGCCTCGCGCGTATAGATGATGCCGCCGCCGAGGAAATAGGCCGAGGCCCCGGGCACCGCGAGCAAGGCGGCGGAGACCAGCCCGCCGGCCGAGGATTCGGCGACCGCGACGGTCTGCCCCTTGTCCGTCAGCAGGGCGCCGACGCGCGCGCCGGCCGCATAGATTTCGTCCAGCGATCCTCCCATCACGCGGCCCGCGCCAAGGCGCCCTCGGGCTTGACGCCGGCCGCATCGAGCGCCGCGCGGATCGTGGCGATCTCCTTGTCGCTAAGTTTCACCAGCGGCGGGCGCACCGCGGCGCAGGGGATGCGGCCGAGGATCACCAGGGCCTCCTTCATGCGGTTGTGCATGTCGAGGAAGGGCGGCGCATAGAAGGCGGTCGTGAGCGGATGGATGCGCTCGTTGATCGCCTGCGCGGCGGCCATGTCCTGGTCCTGCACCGCGCGCCAGAGCGCCGATTGCAGATCGGCGATCACCGAGCCCGAGCCGGAGAGCAGCCCCGCGCAGCCCATCAGCAGCGAGCCGAAGAGCCAGGCGCTGTGCGTGCTGAGCACGTTCACCGGCCGCGCCAGGCCTTGCAGCGCGCGGATATGGCGCTCGTGCAACGCCGGGTCATTGCACCAATCCTTGATGGCGCATAGCGCCGGGATCTCCTCGGCCATACGGAGCAGCGTGTCGAGCGGATAGCCCTGCCCGCTGGGTATCGGATACTGAAAGGCGATCAGTGGCAGATCGCAAGCCTCGGCGATGCGCCCGAAATGCGCCAACGCCATCTCCGGGCGAAGCTGGCCGCCCATGATCAGCGGATGCGGCGGAAAGACCAGCAACGCCGAGGCGCCGCCTGCCGCCGCCATGCGCGCCAGCCGCGCCGCCTCCAGACTGCCATCGGCATAGATGCCGTTCACGACCGGGAGCCGGTCGCCGATCTCGTCCATGGTGATCGCAAGCACGCGTTCCTGCTCCGCGAAGCTGCACGAGGCGACCTCGGTGGCATGGGCGTTCACGGTAATCGCCGACAGCGCCGGCACGCGCGCGACGTCGCGCAGATGCGTGCGGTACGATGCCTCGTCGATGTCGAGGTCTTCGGTGAAGGGCAGCAGACAGGCCGGGATCACTCCGGCCGGTTCAAAGTCGCGAAATCGTGGCATGGCCGTGCTCTTTTGTTTGCTGGTTGGCTTACTTTCCGGTTGGGCCGTCGAATGGTTCGCGCCAGTCTACACCGGCTGCGATGCCGCGGAACGAGAACATCGTCCATTCAATCCGGCTCGCGGTACGGTCCCTGCAAGGTCGCGCCGCCATCGGCGATCAGCACATGGCCGGTCACATAGCGCGCCATGTCCGAGCACAGAAAGAGCACCGCGTTGCCTATATCCCAGCCGGTGCCCTCGATGCCGAGAACCGAGGCCTTGCGCCGCGCCTCGCGGCCGCGCTCCGACATGCCGGGCCCATAGACCATCGGCGTGTAGACCGGGCCCGGCGCCACGCAGTTGACGCGGATGCCCTGGGGGCCGTGGTCCACCGCCATGGCGCGGGTGAGCGCGATCACCGCGCCTTTTGACGTTGTGTAGGCGGTGAGGCCGCGTGGGCGCAACGCCGAGATCGAAGAGACATTGACGATGGCGCCGCCATTGCCGGCCGCGATCATCGCCGGCACGGCATGCTTGGCCGCCAGAAACATGCTGTCGACATTGGTGCGCATGACGCGGCGCCAGACCTCTTCGTCCTCGTCGACCACCGTGCCCTTGCTGGCGATGCCGACATTGTTGTCGAGGATGTCGAGCCGGCCCCAATCGCCGACGGCCTTGGCCACCATGGCGGCGCACTGCGCACTGTCGGTGACGTCGGCTTCAAACCCGGCAGCCTCGCCGCCCTCCTCGCGGATCATCTCGGCGCTGCGTTCGGCATCCTTGGCGGAGCGATCCACCACCAGGACCTTTACCCCGGCACGCGCCAGCAGGATCGCCGCCGCGCGGCCGTTGCCAATGCCATCCCCCGCCGCGCCGCCGCCGGTGACGATCGCAACCTTGCCGACGAGGCCAAATCGGAAACCGGTATCGCTCATCGCGCACCTCAAGACATAGCGCATCGCCGTTGCTAGGCGTCTCTTCGATGTTAGCGGCCGGCACCCGATTAGCTATAAACAAAGCAGCTATGCGGCCTCGACGCGTTGGTGGATAGCTGTTGTTCCTTGACCGGCACGGAGCCTTGGTCCGGGATAGGCGGACAGATTCAGTTTGGACCCAGGTGGATGCAAGCATGAGACTGGAAAACCGGATCGCGATCATCTTCGGCGCCGGCCAGACGCCGGGCGAGACCATCGGCAACGGCCGCGCCACCGCGCTTACGTTCGCGCGCGAAGGCGCCAAGGTGATGGCGGTCGACCGCAACCTTGCCTCCGCCGAAGAGACGGTCGCGATGATCGAAGAAGCCGGCGGGCAAGCCACGGCGATCGCCGCCGACATCACCGACGAAGCAGCGATCCAAGCCGCCGTTGCGGCCTGCACCGAACGCTGGGGCCGCATCGACATCCTGCACAACAATGTCGGTATCAGCATCGAGGGCGGCGATGCGCCCATCACCGAAATCACCGTCGAGGCCTTCGACCGCGTGGTCGCGGTCAACCTGCGCGGCATGGTGCTGGCCTGCAAACACGTACTCCCCGTGATGCGCGCGCAAATGAGCGGCGCGATCATCAGCATCTCCTCGATAGCGGCGCGCGCGGTCTATCCGCTGGTCGGCTACAAAACGACCAAAGCCGCGGTGATTGCGCTGACCGAACAAGTCGCAATCCAGAACGCCGAATACGGCATCCGCGCCAATTGCATCCTGCCAGGCCTGATGGACACGCCGATGGGCGTCGATGTACGCGTACGGACCACCGGCCGCAGCCGCGATCAGATCGAGGCCGAGCGCAACGCGCACGTCCCCCTTGGCGGCCGCATGGGAACCGCCTGGGACGTGGCGAACGCGGCGCTGTTTCTGGCCTCCGACGAGGCGCGCTTCATCACCGGCGTGACGCTGCCGGTCGACGGCGGCACCGGCGTCAACACGGCCAGCGGCTCGAAGGCGACGTGAGCCGAAACCCGCGGGCTACTTCTGACGGACCGTGCATTCCAGGTCTGCCTCGGTTTGAAATCACCCGTGCTTGAAACGCCATACAGGGTCGTACCTGGGCCCATAGCCAATGCCGGTCCTTCAACGGTTGGGTCTTGTTGATGGTATCTCCGCGTAGTATCGACAGCGACGCGCAACTTTCTTGCGGGTTGGCGTCAGGCGAGCCTGCGGCGGGGATCCGGCGCAGATTGTTGGATATGCGATGCCAAGAGATCTTGAATAAGCCCGGAGCGGATATTGCCCAAGCGAGAGCCCATTCCAGCCGCCAGCGCCAAAGAGCGCTTGATCGACGCGGCCTACGACCTTTTCACCCAACAAGGGGTGCGAAAGGTCGGCGTTGACGCCGTCCTCGCCAAGTCGGGATGCGCCAAGGCCAGCCTCTACCGCAACTTCGGCTCCAAGGTGGACCTGGCCGTTGCGGTCCTCGACAAGCGCGAGCAGCTGTGGACGCGGGGCTGGCTCGAGGCGGCGGTCAAGGCCCGCCACGCCGCGCCGTGCGATCGTCTGCTGGCAATCTTCGATGTCTTCGATGGCTGGTTTCAAAAGCCCGATTTCGAGGGCTGCTCGTTCATCAACGTGTTGCTCGAATCGGAAATCGACAGCCCGGTGCGCGAGGCCGCGGCCATCCATCTGGCCAAGATCCGCGCGATCATCCACGAGCTCGCGGTCGAGGCCGGTCTCGAAGACGCGGACGCGTTCGCGCAAGCCTGGCACATGCTGATGAAGGGCTCGATCGTCTCGGCGGGTGAAGGCAACAAGAATGCCGCCCGCGAAGGCAAGCGCGCGGCACAACTGATCATCGACGGCTGGCCAAGACGCGGCCCCGCGTGATCCTCCAGGCACTGCGATCGGAATAGCGCGGCGGCGGAAAACTTCCGTCCGCGAGCGACGCCATTTGTCGCCTTGTTGCGCCATTATGTATTGACAGTTTCTCCGATTGCGAACTCAATGAGACCAACCGGTCTGTACCAATAAAACGAAAAACAGCACCGGTTGCGGCGGACATCCGTCCGACCGTGCGAGTCTCTGGGAGGACGCAACAATGACCTACAATCCAAGAACGGCGACAGGCATTCCAACCGAACCGGTCGGCTCGCTGCCGCGGCCGATGAAGCTGCAGCAGGCTTATGCCGCCTACGACGAGGGCAAGATCGACCGTGCCGCGCTGGAAGCCGAGCAGGACGCCGCGGTGACCGATTCGATCACCCGCATGGAAGCAACCGGCTCGCCGATCGTCTCCGACGGCGAGCAACGCTGGTCGAGCTTTGCGACCTACCCCTTCACCGACACATTGGCGGGCACTGGCCTTGAGGAGCATCTGGCCCCGGGCGGCCAGTATTTCGCCATCTTCTCCGACGGCCACCACCGCCAGCTTCCGCGTCTTGCGAGCGGGCCATTCCACTACAAGACCTATGCGTCCGAAGCGCTGGAGAAGGCGCTCAAGGTGGCCAAGAAGCCGATGAAGCAGGCGGTGATCTCGCCCTCCATGCTGGCGCTGCTCTATCCGCTCGACGAGACCATCGAAGGTTACAAGCGCGAGCAGTTCGAGGCGGATCTGATCGACGAGTGCGCCAAGGACGTGCGCCAGGCTTTCGAGGCCGGCGCCGCGCGCGTCTCCATCGATTTCACCGAAGGCCGCCTGGCCTGCCGCAACGATGCGCGCAATCCCTGGACGGGCCGGGAGATGCTGCCGCACTTCGTCGACCTGATCAACGCCGTCCTCGGCAACTTCGATGAGGACGAGCGCACGCGCATCGGCATTCACACCTGTCCCGGCGGCGACTGCGATGCGGTGCACAGCGCCGACGTGCCCTACAACGACATGCTGCCCAGCATGTTCCGGATCAACGCCGGCTATTTCCTGATCCAGCTGGCCAGCGAGCGTGACAAGGAGCAGGTCTACAAGGATATCGCCGCCAGTCTGCGCGAAGATGCCAAAGGCGTGACGCAGATGGCGTATATCGGTGTGATCAACCCGCAGAACCCGCGGGTCGAAAGCGCCGAGGAAGTCCGCGACCAGCTCGTCGCGGCGGCCAAGTACATTCCAAAGGAGCAGCTTGGCTCCACCGACGACTGCGGCTTCTCGCCGTTCAGCATCGACGTCAAACCGAACCACGGCTCGCCCGACTTTGCACGGGACACCGCGTTCGAGAAGATCGCCAACCGCGTCAAGGGCACCACCATGGCGGCGGAGCAACTCGGCGTTCATTGACCACGCCCCGCTTTGGCAGCGCGATCGCATGCGGCCGGACCCATTCCGGCCGCATGCGCCGCGCCGAAACCTGACGCTAGATCAAGAGTCACGCGTCACGCCGGATCACTCTGACGCGATCGTGCTCTAAGATGGACAAATACCGGTGCAACTTGTGCGGCTATGTCTACGACCCGGCGCAGGGCGAGGCCGCCAGAATGACCGCGCCCGGCACCGCATTTGACGACCTGCCCAACGACTGGCGCTGCCCCGATTGCCGGGCACCGCTCGCCGACTTCGCGTTAATCAAGGACTAGGTCCGGCGTGCGAGGCGGCGCGGGGGTGAACACGCCGCCCGGCTCGAGAGCGATGTGAGGATTGCATGGCGGCCGGGCCGGTAAGGCCAAAATCCGATCTGCGGAGCAATTCCCGGAATCTGTGATACATTACCGGCCGATCAGACCCAGGCAGGTCCCCATCGGCGTACTATGGATATCAAGCAGCTCAATTACTTCGTGCATGTGGCCGACCTCCGCAGCTTTTCCAAAGCGGCGGCGGTACTCGCCATGGCGCAACCGGCGCTGAGCCGCATGATCCGCAGCCTGGAGACCGAGTTGGCGGCGCCGCTGTTCTACCGGAACGGCCGCGGCGTCGTCGTCACCGAGGCCGGCGAGCGGCTGCTGCCTTATGCCAAGTCGATGGTCGAGCAGGCCGAGCGCATCAAGAGCGATCTTACCATGCTGCGCGACAACCCCTCGGGCACGGTGAGCCTTGGCGTGCCGCCGACGCTGGGCCAGGTGTTGGTGCCATCGCTGGTCCGCGATATCCGCGACCGCTATCCCAACATCTCGCTGCGCATCTCCGAAGGCTTCAGCGGGCATGTCTATGAGTGGCTGATGTCGGGCCGGCTCGACCTTGCGATCATCTACGATGCGCCGCGCTCGGGAAACCTCTCGACCGACCAACTCGTCACCGAGCAGATGTTTCTCGTCGAGCCGCCGAGCAAGGCGAAGAGCCGCCCGGACACGGTGACCTTCGCCGAGGTCGCGGAATTTCCGCTCATTCTGCCCAGCCGGCCGCACGGATTGCGCATCCTGATGGACACCGTCTCGACGCGCGAGGGCATCGCGCTCAACATCGAATTCGAGGTCGACGTCGTCTCGGCCAGTTTCGAGTTGGTGGAAACCGGCGTCGGCTACATGGTGCAGCCCTATGCCTCGATCAGCCGGCGCGTCGCCGCGGGCCGGCTTTCGGCCCGGCGGATTGTCGAGCCGGAGATTTCGCGCACGATGGTGATGGCGACGACCACCCAGCGCCCGCTGTCGCTCGCCGCGCGCACGGTGCTCGACGTCATCAAGAAAGATGTGAAGCGATTGGTCGAATCGGGCGAATGGCTCGGCACCTCCTGGGAAGAAGCGCGCGAGCTTGTCGCCACCTAGCCGCGCCGACCGTATCCAGACGATCAAGCAAGAGCAGGCAATCAGGTGAGCCGCTGGACCTTCAACGATGTCGCCGTCGAGCGGGTGCTCGAATTCGAGATGCCGCTGATCGCGCCGGAGATCCTGCTGCCCGACGCCACGCCCGAGGCCATCGCCGCGGATCTCGACTGGCTGACGCCGCAGCTGCTCGATCCGGCCACCGGCCATCTGGTGATGGCGTTCCACAGCCTCGTCGTGAAGACCGAGCGCCACACAATCGTGGTCGATACCTGCGGCGGCAACGACAAGCCGCGCCCGGGCAAGCCGCGCTACGACAGGAAGCACTGGCCTTATCTCGACGCGCTGGCAAAGGCCGGCGTGCAGCCCGAGGCGGTCGACTATGTGTTGTGCACCCACCTCCATGTCGATCACGTCGGCTGGAACACGCGCCTGGAGAACGGCCGCTGGGTGCCAACCTTTCCGAACGCCAAATACCTCTTCGGCCGCACGGAGTACGATTTCTGGCAGGCCGAATGGCGGGCACCCGATTTCCCGGACGACCCATTCGGCGAGGACAGCGTGCTGCCGGTGATCGAGGCCGGGCTCGCCCAATTCATCGAGGATGATTTCGCCTTCGATGACGCGGTCACGTTGGAGCCGACGCCGGGGCACACGCCGGGCCATCTTTGCCTTCATGTCGGAGGCGGCAACAAAGGCGGCGGCGACGCGGTGCTGAGCGGCGATCTGATGCATCACGCGCTGCAATGCGCGCATCCCGACTGGAACAGCATCTTCTGCGTCGACCCAGCGCAGTCACGGGCAACGCGGCGCCGGTTCCTCGAACGCTACGCCGATACCGGAACGCTCATCATGCCGGCGCATTTCCCGACGCCGACCGCGGGCCGGGTGGAAAGCGCCAAGGACGGTTTCCGCTTCGCCTTCGTGAACGGCGACTGAGCGTTTACTTGGCGGTCCTGCCTTTGAGCTCGGCCCCGGCCCAGCCCTCGGCGTGCTTCACGATGGTCGTGAAGTCGGCGTCAGGACCGTCCTGCATCAGCGCAAACTGCCACATCTGCTCCACTGCGTGGCCAACCCAGGTCGGCACACCGAACAGCGCCGCTTCCTCCAAAAACAGCGCCACATCCTTGTGCATGAGCCCGGTGGAAAAGCCCGAGTCGAACTTGCGCGGCAGGATGCGGTTGGGGAATTTGTCGGTCGTTGCCGTATTCTGCCCCGAACCGGCATTGACGACGTCGAGCATCGTCTCCGGCTCCAGCCCCGCCTTGGCGCCGAGCACCAGGGCTTCCGACGTCATCGCCATCGCGGTTGCCGAGAGCACGTTGTTGATCAACTTCATGGTCTGGCCGAGACCCTGCTTCTCACCGACGAAGAAGACATTGCCGATCACATCGAGGACGGGTTTCAGCTTCGCGTATTCGGCGCGCGGACCGGAGACCATCACCGCGAGCGTGCCCGCCGCCGCCCCCGCCGTGCCGCCGCTGACGGGCGAATCGAGCATGAGCCGACCGGCGGCGTTCAACCCCTCGCCGACAATGCGCGCGACCCGCGAGCCGGTGGTCGAGAGATCGATGCAGAGCTTCATCTTCGATCCGTGGACGAGGCCGTTCGCGCCGATCGCCACCGTGCGGACGACTTCGGGCACGGGCAGGCTCATGAAAACCGTCTCGACCTGATTGGCGACGTCGACGAGGTCGGTAGCGGCCGTGGCGCCGCGCTCGACAAAATGCGCGACCCGGTCCGCCGCGGTATCGAAAACCACCAGATCGTGGCCGGCATCGACCAGACGCGAGGCCATCGGCCGCCCCATATTTCCCAGACCCACGAAACCGATTGGGCCGATTGGATCGCCCATGGTCAAATTCCCCCTGATGCCGCTGTCCGCCGAGTTCGCCCTATCTCGTTATCTTACTCGATCCCGTCTTCCTCGAAGACCTTCTTGGCGGTGCGGTGGGCATCGACGGAGGCCGGGAAACCGCAATAGATCGCAGCCTGCAGGAAGACCTCGCGGATCTCCTCCTTGGTGCAGCCGTTGCGGATGGCGCCGCGCAGATGCATCTCCAGCTCGTGCGGGCGGTTGAGCGCGGTCATGAAGGCGAGGTTCAAGAGGCTGCGCGTCTTGCGCGGCAGATGCTCGTCGCGCGTCCACAGCCAGCCCCAGCAGAAGTTGGTCGAGATCTCCTGCAGCGGCATGGTGAAATCGTCCGCATTCTTGATCGAGTTCTCGACATACTCCGCGCCAAGCACGGCCTTGCGGACCGCAAGGCCTTCTTCCGACAGTGGTTCGGACATTTGATCCTCCTGGGAGCAGTGTTTCAGTGTCGTTGCGACTATCTCCCAGTTGGCCAAACGCCGCCAAACGCCGCGAGCCGACCGATTCGCTATAACAGGTATAACGTGGCGCGGTTTTGGTGTTCATGGGCACGCTGTCTAAACTGCCACGAGCGACGAACTTGAGACTGCACCCAAGACTGCACTTAATGACCGTATGGGGGGAGGCGTGCGATGGCGGATTTTCCAAGCCTCGACTGGATGACGGGCTTCAAGGACAAGGTCAATGCCGACCAGGAGATGTCGGTGGTCGGCACCTGGTTCGACACCGCGATCGAGCTCGCCGTGGGCGCGCACCGCGTCGTGCTGCGCGTCGAGGAGGGCAAGATCACCGATATCATCGAGGCGCCGGGGCTCGACGTGCGATCCAGTTTCGGCCTGCGCGCGCCGGACGCGATCTGGGCCAAGTTCCTGGCGCCCGACCCGGAGCCGCTCTACCACGATTTCTTCGCCATGCTGATGCGGGTGCCCGAGTTCAACCTCGAGGGCGACACGTTGGTGGCAATGCAGAACGCCCGGGCGCTGCACCGGATGATGAACATTATGCGCGAGATGGGGGCGAGCCATGCCTGACTTCGAGCCGATCACCGGCCGCTACCTGCCGGTCACCTACAACGGATCGACGAGCCGCGTCTTCGTGGAGGAAGCGGGGCAAGGCATCCCGCTGCTCTGCCTGCACACCGCCGGCGCCGACAGCCGCCAGTTCCGCCATGTGCTGTGCGACGAAGCGGTCACCAAGGACTACCGCGTCATCGCCTTCGACATGCCGTGGCACGGCCGCTCCAATCCGCCCGAGGATTGGTGGCTGACCCGCTACCGCCTCACCACCGACAACTACATGGCGATCATCCGCGCGGTCTGGCAGGCGCTCGAGCTCGACCGGCCGGTCGTCATGGGCTGCTCGATGGGCGGGGCAATCGTGCTCAAGGTCGCGGCCGAATATCAGGACGAGCTGCGCGGCATCGTCGGGCTCGAAAGCGCCGCCTTCGCGCCCGGCCGCTACAACGAATATCTGCACCATCCGGCGATCCACGGCGGCGAGCTGTGCGCAAGCTACACCTATGGGCTTTGCGCGCCGAGCAGCCCGGAGGAAAGCCGGCGAGAAAACTGGTGGTACTACAGCCAGTCGGGCCCCGGCATCTATCAGGGCGACGTTTACTACTACAGCCTCGATTGGGACGCGCGCGACGACCTGCGCCGCATCGATACCAACAAGTGCAAGGTCTCGCTGCTAACGGGCGAGTTCGACTATTCCTGCACCCCGGCGATGACAGAAGAAGCGGCCAAGGCGATCGCCGGCTCGCGGGTCTCGATCATGAAGGGGATGGGCCACTTTCCGATGATCGAGAACTACCCCGGTTTCCGCCATTACTTACACGAGGCGCTGAACTACATGGCCGATTGAGGCGGCGAATCACTTCGCCGCCGGATCGACGTTCATCAGCGGCACGGTGTTGAACTTCGCCGCAATGAGGATACGCGCCTCCATCGTCTGCATCAGCGGCCGCGCCCGGCCGGCGAAGTCGAGGAATTCCGGCATGGCTTCGAGCTTGGCGCGGCGGATCTCGCGATCGGCCTGGCTCTCGTAGGCCCAGAGATGCACGACCTGGTTCACCGTGCCGACGTCCGTATAGAAATAGCCGATCAGGTTGCCGAGCGTCGGCTTCAATACCGGCAGCCCGTATTCCTCAACGACGCCGAGGAACTCATGCACCTTGCCGGGATGCAGCGTGTAGGTCCGTTGCTCGAGGATCATCTACTCAGTCTCCCTTTTTGTACCAACGGGTCACAAGAATGACCCTTTGTAGTTCCCTCAGGCGCCGGGCGTCCGCGGCTTTGGCTTCCCTCGCACAAGCTCGGGCGCGCAGTCGCGCGCTTGCCAGACGGCAATGAGCCAGGCTCATTACCTTCCGGTGTCATTCCGGCCGCCAGGCATGGCCGAGCAGCGAAGCCGCGAGCCCGCCATCGACCGGCAGATTGACGCCGGTGATGTATTTCGCCTCGTCGGAGGCCAGGAACAGCACCGCATGCGCCACGTCCCAGCCGTCGCCCATATGGCCGATCGGCACCAGATCGTGGCGCTCCTGGAGCTTTTCGGGATAGTTGTCGCCATGTACGTCGCGCAGCCGCTTGGTGATGCGAGGGGTCGCCATCAGCCCCGGCATCACGGTGTTGGCGCGCACCCCGCGGGTGGCGTATTCGATGGCGATGTTCTGGGTCAGCTGGTTGACCGCGCCCTTGGACGCCATGTAAGCGACGCTTGGATAGGTGAAGCGGATCGCCGCCATCGACGAGTTGTTGACGATCGACCCGCCGCCCTGACGGACCATCACCGGCAGGACGTGGCGGCAGGTCAGGAACATGCTCTTGACGTTGGCGGTCATCAGCCGGTCCCAGTCGTCGCCGGTGATTGCCTCCGGCCCGCCCAGATGCTGGATGCCGACATTGTTGAAGAGGATATCGATGCGCCCGTAGGTCTCGAGGCAGGCCGCGACCATCGCCTCGACGGCGGCCTCGTCGGTGACGTCGGTCTGGTGCGCGGTGGCCGCGCCGCCCTCGCCGCTTATGATCGAGGCCGTCTCATCCGCCGCGGCCTTGTTGAGATCGACGGCGAAGACCTTCGCACCCTCGCGGGCAAAGAGCGCGCTTGTCGCCTTGCCATTGCTCCAGCCCTCCTCGACCGTGCCGGCGCCGGCGACAAGCGCGACCTTGCCATCGAGCCGTCCCGTCATGGCAACAACACCGACGAGCCGGTGGTGCCGCGGCTTTCCAGCGCGCGGTGCGCTTCGGCTGCCTCCGCCAACGGCCAGCTCTGATTGACCTCGATGCGCAATGTGCCGTCGGCGACGAGCGCAAAGAGCTCGTTTGCGCGGGTCAGCATTTCCTCGCGGGTTGCCGTGTAGTCCGCCAGCCCGGCGCTGGTCACATAGAGCGAGCCCATCAGATTGAGCCGGAAAAGGTCGAAGGGCGGGATCGGACCGGACGCCGTGCCGAACGTGACCATGGTGCCGCGCCGGCGCAGGCATTTGAGCGAGGTCTCGAAGGTGTCCCTGCCCACCGAATCGTATACCGCGGCCACGCCTTCGCCATCGGTGATCGCGCGCACCCGGTCCAGCAGATCCTCTTTGGTGTGGACGACCGGATGCGTGCAGCCATGGGCTGCCGCTTGCGCTGCCTTCTCGTCGGAACTCACGGCGCCGATGACGGTGGCGCCGGCGTGGTTCAAAAGCTGGCACAGGATCGTGCCGACGCCGCCGGCTGCGGCCTGAACGAGCACCGTGTCACCGGCGCCGGCCACATAGGAGCTGCGCGCAAGGTAATGCGCGGTCAGGCCTTTCAGCATCATCGCGGCGGCGGTCTTATCGTCGATAGTATCGGGCAGAACCACCAGATTGCGCGGCGGCATCACCCGGTAATCGGCGTCCGCGCCGGTCGGGCCGACGCCGTAGGCAACCCGGTCGCCCACCGCGACCTCGCTAACCCCGTCGCCGATGGCTTCGACGACGCCCGCGGCCTCGTTACCGAGGATCGCCGGCAGCTCGGCAAGCGGATATTCGCCCTTCCGGTACTTGGTATCGATGAAGTTGACGCCGATCGCCGTGTGGCGGACCAGCACCTCGCCCGGTCCCGGCGTTCCAATGTCGACATCGTCGAAGCGCAAGACCTCCGGGCCGCCGATCTCGTGGATGCGGATCGCTTTCATGGCAGGAAGCTGCCTCCATTGACGTGGATGACCTGGCCCGTGATGTACCGCCCCGTCGGCCCGCACAGATGCCGCACCATGCCGGCGACTTCCTCCGGGCGGCCCTTGCGCCCGGCAAGGTTCTTGGGCAGCGGCGGCAGCTTGCCGGCGCTGGCGGGGCGATCGGTGTCGATATCGCCCGGAACGACGCAGTTCACGGTAATGCCGTTTTCCGCAAGTTCGACCGCCAGCGCCCGGGTGAGGCCGACGACGCCCGCCTTGGCGGTCACCGCATGGGCGCGCGCCTTGGCGCCGACATGCGCCGTCAGCCCGCCGATATTGACGATCGTGCCCCAGTCGCTGGTGACGAGATGGGGCAGCGCCGCACGCGCGCATAAGAAGGGCCCGTCGAGCGAGACGGACATCACCGCGCGCCATTCCTCCAGGCTCATCTCGCCGAACGGGATGAGGCGGCGGATCGAGGCGTTGTTGACGAGGATGTCGAGGCGACCGAAACGGTCGACGGTCCGGGCCACCAAGCTTTCAACCGCGTCCTGATCGGAGATATCGGCGAGGCAGGCAAAACCCTGGCCACCGGCGGCATCGACCTCGGCCGCGACCGCTTCGGCGTCCTTGGCCGCCGAGCGCGCGTTGATCACAACCGCGGCGCCGTCACCGGCGAGCGCCAGCGCGATGGCGCGGCCGATATTGCGCGCCGCGCCCGTCACGATCGCGACCTTGCCGCTAAGCGGTCCGGTCTTCCCGTCATTCATCGAATTGTCTCCAGCGCGGCGGAATGACGCCCGTGATCACTTCGATCCACACAAAATTGACAAAGAAATAGGGAAGCGGATGGAACCCCATCCGCTTCCCCTGATCATAGACTTGTGGTCTCGGCGTGCGGAACTACCGCTTCACCCAGATCGGCTTGGCGGTTGCCGAACCCTCGGGGTAGATCGTCTGCGGCTTGCCGTTCTGCCACTGGACGATCACCAGCGGAGCGCCGGCACGCCGGCCGTTCTTTTCGAAATGCAGCCGCCCGCCGGGATAAAAGGCGGCCGGTCCGGTCTTGACGTCCATCGTGCGGATGGCGTCGGCGACCGCGGCGCGGTCGCGCTTGCCGGCCTTTTCCAGGGCCCACTTGAAGATCATCATGTCGCCATAGGTGCTGATGCTGTCCTGGGTCAGCCACGGCTCGCCAGTACGCTTTTCGAAGCGTGCGATGAGCGCCTCCTGGCCCTTGCTGCCCCAATTGGCGGTGACAACCATCATGCCGTTGAGCAGCCCCGGCTCGGCGATCACCTTGAGCAGCTCGGGCACGCCCATATGGGCGCCATTGGCAACGATCGGAATGCGGCCGCGGCCAAGCCCGAATTCGGCGAGCTTTTCAAGCAGCAGCTTGTCGTCGGGCACATTCGACGCCAGCAGGAACAAAAGCTGCGGCCGCGCCGAGCGTACTTTCTGGATGATCGGCGAAGCGTCCGACAGCGGCGGCGTGAAGGTCTGATCGACAACCAGCTTCAGGCCCGCCTTCTTCAGGGCGCCGCCACGCAAGGCCTTGGCGTAGCTGACCGGAGCCGCCGTGTTGTCCATGACGATGCCGGCGGTCTTCGGCGCCTTGCCCGTGTACTTCTTCATGAGCGCGACGATCGTCGGCAGCGAGCCGCGCGACTGGGCACCGCCGGTCGGCGAGGTCTGGAAAACGTACTTGAAGCCGCGCTCGGTGATCTTGTCCGAATAGGACAGGGTCAGCCAAGGCAGCTTGGCCCGCTCGGTCACCTCGGTCACGGCCAGCGTGAACGAGCTGAGCCACGAGCCGGTGCCACCGATGAGATCGGGATGACGCGACAGCACGAGCTGCGCGGCCTGCTTGGCCTTTTCGGCGTTGTCGCCGGCATCGGCGACGATCAGCTTGAACTTGGCGCCGCCCAGCGCCTTGACGCCGCCAGCCTTGTTGATGTCGTCGATCGCCATGTCGGCGCCGAGCTTCATCAATTGGCCCTGACGGGCCCAGGGGCCGGAGAGCGGCGCAATCAGAACGATCTTGATATCCTTGGTCTCTGCCGCCGCCGGACCAACCGTCCACACCAGCGGCACGGCCACCAATGCGGCCAGCGTCGCGAACGATGCGCGGCGCGAAATCTTATGCACTCTTTCGAACTTCGACATAGCCGTTACCTCCTTCGGTCTTTCCGATTTGCTGTTTGTTGTTATCGCTTACGTGTTGTCGTTAAGCGTGTCGTCTCCTTCGTCTTCAGTCCCGGCGGATCGCCGGATAACCCCGCGCCTGGCGCAGGACTCAAACTACATGCCCGGCCTATAGGCCGAGATAGGCGGCCTTGACCGCGTCATTGGCCATGAGGGTATCATGCGTTCCCTCCATCACCACGCGGCCGGTTTCCAGAACGTACCCACGGTCGCAGGATTCCAGCGCCTCGGCGACGCGTTGCTCAACCAGCAGAACGGTGACTTTATCCTCGCGGTGGATCTCCTCGATGCGCTCGAAGATCTGGTCGGCAACTGTAGGCGCCAGGCCCATCGAAGGCTCGTCGAGCAACAGGAGCCGCGGCGACGAGGCAAGGCCACGCCCGATGGCAAGCATCTGTTGCTCGCCGCCCGAGAGCGTTCCCGCGAGCTGGGTCTGGCGCTCGGCGAGCACTGGAAAGAGCGCATAGATGCGGTCGAGCTTCGAACTCCAGCTGCCGCCCGACGTGTCGGAATAACTGCCCATCTCCAGATTTTCCAGCACCGATAGGCGCGAGAAGACCTGCCGGCCCTCGGGCACGTGGGCGATACCGAGATGCGCACGCCGCGCCGGTTTCACCGCCAGCAGGTCCTGGCCCTCGAAAGTCACCGACCCGCTGAGCGCCGGAACGGTTCCGGAAATGGTCTTGAACAGCGTCGTCTTGCCGGCGCCGTTGGGGCCGACAATAGCCACGAATTCGCCCTCCTGCACCTCCAGCGAGGCGCCGTTCAAGGCCTTGATGCCGCCATAGGCGACGTTGAGGGCGTCAACCTGCAGCACGTTCCATCCACTTCTTGCCGAGGTAAGCCTCGATCACGGCCGGATCTTTCACGACCTCGTCGGGCGTGCCCGTTGCGATTACCGCGCCGTGGTCAAGCACCGCAAACTGATCGGCCAGCCGCACCATCGCCTGCATCGTGTGTTCGATGATCACGATGGTCATGCCTGTGTCGCGGAGTTGGCGCACCACGTCGAGCAATCGTTCGATCTCGATCGCGCCAAGACCGGCAAGCGTCTCGTCGAGCATCACCATCTTCGGCCGCGGCGCGATTGCGCGGGCAAGCTCCATCAGCCGGAACTGCTCGTTGGTGAGGCCGCTCGCCAGCGCGCCCGCCAGATCCGCCAATCCGACCCGCACCAGCGCATCACGGGCGAGCGCGCTCGCTTCGACATCATCCTTGGAGCCGACGAAGGCGCCGACCATGACATTTTCCAGGATCGTCATTCGCGGGAAGGCACGCACAACCTGGAAGGTCCGGCCGATACCGCGCGCGCAGACCTTGTGCGGCTTCAGGCCCAACACGCTCTCGCCCTGGAAGCGGATTTCGCCGCCATCGGGCGGCATGAAGCCGTTGAGCACGTTGAAGAGCGTCGTTTTGCCGGCGCCGTTCGGCCCGATCACGCCGAGGATGCTGCCTTCGGTCGCCGACAGGGTCACGTTGTCGAGCGCGCGCAAGCCGCCGAACTGCTTGGAGACGCTATTGATCTCGAGCATCGTGGCGCCGCCCGTCGGCGCCGGCTCCGCCTTGCGCATTGAGGGCAGCGGCTGGACCTTTTCCGCGCCGGCCACGTTCGCGCCTGCCTCGGACATCTTAAGGCCCTCGCTGCCCGGCCGGGTGTACCAGCCGCGCTTGATCAACCAGTCGCGCACGTTCCAGAAGATGCCGTCGGGCGCTGCCAGGATCACGAAAATGATGGCGGCGCCGTAAGCCACGCCGTCGATGCCGGGCAGAATGGCGCCGTACTCGGCGCGCAGTGTTTCAGAAAGCGGGATCAGGATGGCCGCGCCGATGAGCGGACCCCACAAGGTGCCGACACCGCCAAACAGCACCACCACGAGCGCAAGCGCCGACGTCAGCACGCCGAACACGGTGAGCGGTGTCACCACCAACAGGACAATCGCGTAGAGCCCGCCGACGGTCGAGCCGATGGCGCCGCTCACCACGATGGCGCGCATCTTCCACAGCCAGGTATTGATGCCGGCGGCCTCGGCGGCGGACTCGTTCTGCTTGATCGCCAGCAGCGAGAGGCCGAAGCGGCTCTGTTCAATACGCAGCGAGATCAGCAAGCCGGCGACCAGCATGACCAACGCCATGATGCCGTAGATCCGCAGATCGTCGAACTGCGCGAAGAACAGCTTGGCGTCGTCCCGCTTGGGCAGGTTTTCTTCCTGATAGCCGGCCCATTCGAAGATGTAGAGCAACGCCAAAGGATAGGCGAGCATGGCCAACGCGAAATAATGACCACGCAACCGGAAGGTCGGAAAGCCGATGAGCAGCGCTGCCAAGACGCCAACCACGGTCGCGGCCGGGATGCCGATCCACGGCGTGACGCCGAAATCGATGAACAGGATCGTGACCGTGTAGGCGCCAAGCCCGAAGAACGAGGCATGACCGAAGGAGATCATGCCGCTGTAGCCGCTGAGGACGTTCCAGGAAACGCCCATGGTCGCCCAGATCAAGACCAGGGTCAGCATGGTCTTGTAGTAGTTGGTCTCGACCGAGTAGAGCATCGCCAGATAGATCACCGCCAAGCCGGCGATGATCGTCAATGTCCTCCGGGTCCGCTTGCGGTCGCCCCCCATGGCTCAGGCCCGCTCCGACGTGCGCCCGAACAGGCCCTGCGGCCGGAACATCATGATGAGGATGAACACCGCGAAGATCGCCGTGTTTTGAAGCTGGTGCGGCAGGATGAGCGTCGACATCTGTTGCACCAGGCCGATCACCATGCCGCCCATGAAAGCGCCCACGGTGCTGCCGAGCCCGCCGAGCACAACGCCGGCATACATGATGACGACGAACTCAATACCGACATAAGGCTGGAAGGATATCGTGCTGGCGACCAGGCCGCCGGCTATCGCGGTGATCGCGGTGCCGATACCGAAGGCGATCCGGTGCGCCCGGTCGACATCGATGCCCATGTAGATCGCCGCCTCGGGGTTGTCGGCGGCGGCGCGCAGCGACTTGCCCAGGCGCGCCCGGCGCATGAACACGAACAGCCCGCAAGCGACCAGCACCGCGAGGATGCAGGCGATGCTGCGCGACTGGTTGAAAAGCACCGGCATGCCGTCGCTCATGAACGGTCCCAGTTCCCAGGCCTTGATCGAAAGCGGCGTGCGGATCGAAACCGGCGAGGACTTGAAGATGAGCAGCGCACCGTTTTGAAGGATCAGCGCGATGCCCAGCGTCAGGATCAATTGGGCGTAGTGGCCTTCGGCCTCGGCCGAAACGACTCGGATGCCGGTGACCCGTGAGACCAGGAACTTGTGCAGGTAAAAGCCGAAGACGAACAATATCGGCCCGGCGAGAACCGCTCCCACGAATGGCCCGATATAGACGCCGAGAAAGGCCAGGACGCCGAAGCCGGTCACCAGATAATACGCGGCGTACATGCCCAGCATCATGAAATCGCCCTGGGCGAAATTGATCACCCGCATGATGCCGAAGATGAAGCTGAGGCCCAGGCACATGAGGCCGTAAATGCCGCCCACCATGATCCCGACCGCCAGGGCCTGGAGGAAATTCTCGAGGAATATTTGGGTGGTGCTCATACCGTCTCGCCGGCAAGAGGCGTCGCGCCGAGTGTGTCCGCACGCGCCTGGCGGCACGCATCGCACGCGAATTCATGCCTCGCGCCAATCCCGACCCGACCGTGCCGGCCCACAACCAAGCCGAGCGACCGCGAGCGCACCACCTCCCGCACCGCCAATCCCTCCCCGTGGTTGATCTTTTTCGTTATTGTCACTTGGGTTTAAACATCCGGCAACCTGTAATTCTGTCAACCGAGGACGCTAGCATATCAGTTATGCCGGGCGGTCGGCTTGGCGGCGCGCGCGCGGGCCCATGCTACGCTGATCGCGGCCCGCCGTCACCGAGCCGCCTGCGATCTGGGAAAGTGGAAGCCGATGTGCGACACGCCGTTTGAGAAGCTGAAGGACTGGAAAGGCTGGATCGACGTACCCGGACCGGCGCCGTTCACCGGTCAGGGCCCGTGGATCGACATCTCGTTCCAGCTCAACGCCACGCGCACGCGTTCGCCCGGCTTTCCCGAGCCGCGCTTTGAGAAACTGATGACGATCCCCGAACACCCGGCGAACCTCACTGAAATGCAGATGGTTTGCCATTTTGGAACCCATCTCGACGCGCCGCTGCATTTCATCACCGAGGGTCCGGCCATGGACGCCGTGCCGCTCGACCGGCTCTACGGACAGGGCGTCGTGCTCAAGGTCGCGGCCGGCGACGACATGCTGGTCACCGCGGCGCATCTTGAGAAGGCTTCGCCCGCGGTCGAGCCCGGCGATATCGTCATCATCGATACCGGCTGGACCGGCTTTATGGACAGCGACCGATACTTCGACCACCCGGCGCTCAGCCTCGATGCGGCCGAATGGCTGGTCGACAAGCGCGCCAAACTCGTCGCCGTCGACCTGCTGACGCCCGATATGCCCTCGATCAAGCGCCCGGAGGGGTTCACCTGGCCCGTGCATCACGAGCTGCTCGGCCAGGGCGTGCTGATCGCCGAGTTGGTGCGTGTGGCACCGGAGCTTTGTGGGCGCCGCATCGAGGCGATGTTCGTCGGCCTCAACATCGAAGGCTCCGACGGCGCGCCGGTGCGCGCCCTGGCCCGGACCGTCGATTGAAACCGGGTTCGCTCAAAATCGCGCTCACTTAGCCGAGCCGCTCACGTCGATGCCGAGTTCGTCGATCACCTCGCGCGCCAGACGAAACCCCTCCACGCCCGCGGGACCGCCGCAATAAACGGTGATCTGGAAGAGCGTTTCCTTGAGCTCTTCGATGGTGACGCCGTTGTTGAACGCGCCGCGCAGATGGAGCTTGAACTCGTTGGGCCGGTTGAGCGCCGCCAGCATGCAAAGATTGTTGAGGCTGCGTTGCTTGCGGCTCAAGCCGGGCCGCGCCCAGACACCGCCCCAGCCATAGGCGGTGATGAATTCCTGAAACTCTTGATTGAAATCGTCAGCCTGCGAGAGCGATTTCTCGACATACTCCTCGCCGAGCACCTCCTTGCGGACCTTCAATCCGGCCTCGAAGAGATCGTAGGACATCGTTGCCTCCTCCATCGAAATCGGCGCGAAGCTGAACGGGCGCGAGCGGATGCCGCATCCGTCAAAGGATGCGGGCGTCAGACAGCCGTTGATCGGTAAGGGCACCTCGCGCCGCGAACCCAGCGCCACTGTGCACCGCGCGCCTGCCGACCGGGAGGCAATATCAGTTATTCGGCTCCATCAGTTATTCGGCTCCGCCGCCGCGGACGCTCTGCGGCATCCTCCCCGCTCCGCCACGAAGCGTGGATTGGCCGGTTCCCCAAGCGGAATTTTACGCTAGAGTAAAATCCAGTGTTGATCGCGGACCTGCCCACACGGTTGCGCCGCATGGGCATGACGGCAAGCAGGAGGTTGATATGGAAGGCATCCCGCAGGATATGACGCCGGAGTTCCGCGACATGGCGGTGCGCCTGATGACGCGCCAGCTCTACGCCGAATCGGCTACATGCGAGCTTTTCGGCCAGGCCATCGCGCTGGCGCCGACCTGGCAGGACGCGGTCCAGCAAGCACGCTTCGCCAAGGAAGAAGCCGAGCATGTCGAATATGTCGCCAGGGTCCTCGATGCCCTCGGCGAGGATGTGAACGCGCTGCTCAAGACGCGCGGTCCGGCGACGGCTTTCTTCGGGCTGGACGAGGATGGGCTCAAATCCTGGACCGGGGTGATCGCCTTCAACCTCTATGGCGACCGCGCCGGCTCGCACCAGATCCGCGCCTATCTCGACAACAGCTTGCCGGCCTGGGGCAGATCGCAGCGCCAGGTCTTGACCGATGAGGCCCAGCACCAGGGATACGGCGACCGCGAGGCCGTCCGCGTCTGCCAGGATCCAGGCCTGCGCGCCGAGATGCAGGGCATCATCGACGCCTCCATGCCGGTGACGGTCAAGCGCGCCTTCGGCCGCCTTGAAAGCGACGAGAACAGCTATTGCCTGGAGGTCGGCTTGAAGGTGAAGGGCCTCGACACCGCACAGGTTCAATACAACTATTTCAAATCAGTGAAGCCGGTGATGGACGAAGCAGGGTTACGGTTCCCCGACTTCGCGGCCAACGGCGTCGAGCTGGCCGATCCGGTTCGCGAGGCATTCTCGCTCCACTAAGCGCCTTCGCAGCCGATCCTAGCCCGACGCCGGCAAGCTCGGCGCCAGTCCGCCCGGCACGAACCGGTTGAGCCCGCCGGCGGCGACGAGCGCCTGAGCCGCGAGCATGTCGGGCGCCATGAAGCGGTCATGCTCCAGGCGCGCAGCGCGTTCACGGATCGTCGCCAGCACGGCCATCAGCGTTTCGGACGACCGGGTCGGCGCGTGGAACTCGATCGCCTGGGCGGCGGCCAGAAGCTCGATGCCGAGGATCGCGGCGGTGTTCGCCGCCATGTCGCCGAGCCGCCGCGCGGCGAAGGTCGACATCGAGACGTGATCCTCCTGGTTGGCCGAGGTCGGCAGGCTGTCGACGCTGGCGGGATGGGCGAGGCTTTTGTTTTCCGACGCCAGCGCGGCCGCGGTGACATGCGCCATCATGAAGCCCGAATTGATGCCGCCCTCCTCGACCAGGAAAGGCGGCAGGCCCGAGAAGTTGGTGTCCACAAGCAACGCGACGCGGCGCTCGGACAGCGCGCCGATCTCGGCGATCGCCAGCGCCAGCACGTCGGCCGCCATGGCGATCGGCTCGGCGTGGAAATTCCCGCCCGACAAAACCTCGCCGTCAGCTGGAAAAACTAGCGGATTGTCGGAAACGGCATTGGCCTCGCGGTGGAAGACCTCGGCCGCGAAACGGATGTGGTCGAGGCAGGCGCCCATCACCTGGGGCTGGCAGCGCAGCGAATAAGGATCCTGCACCCGGTCGCAGTCGAGATGGGAGTCGCGGATGGCGCTGCCCTCGAGCAGATCGCGATAGACCGCGGCAACGTCGCTTTGGCCCGGCTGGCCGCGCACCTCGTGGATGCGGGCATCGAACGGCGTTGTCGATCCCATCGCGGCGTCGACCGAAAGCGCGCCGGTGACCAGCGCGGCGTTCAACAGATCTTCGGCTTCGAAAAGCCCGGACAGCGCCAGCGCGGTCGAGACTTGCGTTCCGTTGAGCAGCGCCAGGCCCTCCTTCGGCCCCAAGACCAACGGCTTCAGCCCCGCCCGCTTCAGCGCTTCGGAGGCGGTCATGTGCTCGCCATTGAGCCTCACCTCGCCCTCGCCGATCAGCGCGGCGGAGAGATGCGCGAGCGGCGCCAGATCGCCCGACGCCCCGACCGAGCCTTTGCTTGGGATGCACGGCAGGAGACCGCGGTCGAGGAAGGCAAGGAGCGCTTCCACGACCGCCCAGCTCACGCCGGAATAGCCTCGCGCCAGCGAGGCGGCCTTGAGCACCAGGATCAGCCGCACGATGGCGTCGTCCAGCGGCGGGCCCATACCGACGCTGTGCGAGAGCACCAGGTTGCGCTGAAGCTCCGCCAGATGGTCGCGCGGGACGACGACCTGGGCCAGCTTGCCGAAGCCGGTGTTGACGCCGTAGACGGTCTCGCCAGACTCGACGATCTTCAGCACCGCGCGGTGGCAGTCCTCCACCCGCGCCCGCGCGTCGGCGGCCAACGCGATGCCGGCGCCGTCGCGCAGGATCCTGCGTAGCTGGTCAAGCCCGATCGCCCCCGGCGTCAGTTGGATCGTCTCCTGCCCTGCCATGTCGCCAGCCTCCTCACGTTGCGCCCGGACGGTTCCGGCCAACGGCTTTGCTAGAGCTCCGCCACCAGCCGTTTCACCGCCCGGCGATAATCCGCCCCGATACGGTCCTCGTCATCGTGCCGGCCGCCGCGGACGACCCAGCGCCCGCCGACCATGACGTCGCGCACCGCGCTCGTATTGCCGGAAAAAATATGCGCGTCGAGCAGACGGTCGGGGCCAATCCCGGCGAGAACCGGATGGTCGGCGCCCAGCACCACCAGATCGGCGCGCTTGCCCGGCGCCAGCGATCCGATCGCCCGGCCGCAGGCCTGCGCCCCGCCCTCGAGCGCCGCCTCGTAAAGCAGCTGGCCCGTTGACGCCCCCGGCGCGCCGGCAACGTTGCGCGCGCCGCTCACCAGCCGCTGGCCGTACTCGAGCCAGCGCAGTTCTTCCACCGGGCTGGTCGAGACATGGCTGTCGGAGCCGATGCCAAGGCGCCCCTGATGGTCGAGATACGCGCGCAGTGGAAAGAGCCCGTCGCCAAGATTGGCCTCGGTGGTCGGGCAAAGCCCGGCGACCGCCCCGCTCGCGGCGAGCCGCGCGACTTCGCCGTCGCTCAGATGGGTGGCATGGACGAGGCACCAGCGCGCATCGACCTCGGCCGCGTCGAGCAGCCAATCGACGGGACGCTTGCCGCTCCAGGCCTGGCACTCCTCGACCTCGCGGCGCTGTTCGGCGATGTGGATGTGGATCGGCGCGGACCTGCCCAAATCGGCGAGGCTGGCGAGCGCCGCCTCAATGAGATCGGGCGGCACGGCGCGCAGGCTGTGGAGGGCCAGGCCGGTGCAGGTTTGCGGATCGTCGGTGCGTATGGCTTCGACAATCGCGACAAGACCGTCGACATCATTGATGAAGCGCCGCTGGCCCGCGCCGGCGGCCTTGCCGCCGAAGCCGCCCGCGGTATAGAGCACGGGCAAATGGGTTAGCCCGATCCCGGTGGCCTGTGCGGCGGCAACGATGGCCCGTGACATCGCCGCCCGGTCGTCATAGGGCGTGCCGTCCGGCGCATGATGAAGATAGTGAAACTCAGCGACCGCGGTGGTGCCGGCCTTCAGCATCTCCAGATAAAGCTGGGCCGCGATGGCCTCCAGATCCTCGGGCGTCACATGGGCAACGAAGGCGTACATCGTCTCGCGCCAGGTCCAGAAGCTGTCGGCGCCTGTCCCGCGATGTTCGGTGAGCCCAGCCATAGCGCGCTGAAAGGCATGCGAATGGAGGTTCGGCATGCCGGGGATGGCGAACCCTTCGACCACCTCGGCCAGCGTATCCTTGGGCGCGCTGGCGGCGACGTCGACGATCGACCCGGCATCGTCGACCGCCAGCCAGCCGGGCGAAAACCAGCCCTTGGGCGTCAGCAGGTGATCGAAACGGGTCCAGCCCGGCATGCCGGCATCAACCCGCAAAGCGGGCGCGCGCCCAATCGCAGGCCGCCGCGACGGCCGCGCGCAGCACCGGTTTCACCCTGGCTGCGACATCGGGGAGCAGATCGAAGGGCGGGGCCTCGTTCATGTAGGTGCGCTGCGACAGCTCGAGCTGCAGCGCGTGCCGGTTATCGGCGGGCCGACCATAAGTGCGGGTGATGTAGCCGCCCTTGAAGCGTCCATTGAGCGCCGTTGTGTAGCCCGGGGCCGCAGCGAGCGCGTCGTGAACCTTGGTCTCCAGTTCCTTTGCCGCCGAGGCGCCGCCGGACGTGCCGAGGTTGAAATCGGGCAAGGTTCCGTCGAAGAGGCGTGGAACCTCCGATCGGATCGAATGCGCATCGTAAAGCACCGCGCCGCCGAAGCGCGCGGTGAGCTCGTCGAGCGTTGCTGCGATCTTGTCGTGATAGGGCTGCCAATACTGCGCGATCCGCTCGGCGTGGATGCTCTCGCCCGGCTCGGCGCCCGGCAGATAGAGCGGCTCACCATCGAAGGACAGATGCGGGACGATGCCGGTATTGACCGCACCCGGATAAAGCGCCGTATCCATGGGATCGCGGTTGAGATCGACAACGTAGCGCGACAAGCGCGCGGCCAGAACGTTGGCGCCGAGCTCTTGCGCAAAATCATAAAGCGCCCGGACGTGCCAGTCGGCATCGATATTGGCGCGGCCGGTATCGGTCATCCGGGCGGCGACGGGCTCGGGGATCTCGCGCCCGTCATGGGGCACGCTGACCAGCACCGGCAAACCGCCGGGCGTGAAATCGAAGACCGTCATTGCCGCAGGTGTCCTTTCGTGCGGCTCATTCCAGGCAGAACCGTCCTCAACCGTCGCCGATCATCGGCAGGTCGAGATGGTTCTCTTTCGCACATTCGATCGCGCTTTCGTAGCCGGCATCGGCATGGCGCATCACGCCGGTCGCCGGATCGTTCCACAGCACCCGGGCGATCCGTTCCGCCGCCGCCTCGCTGCCGTCGCAGACGATGACCATACCGGCATGCTGGCTATAGCCGATGCCGACGCCGCCGCCATGGTGCAAGCTGACCCAGGTCGCCCCCGACGCGGTGTTGAGCAGCGCGTTCAGGAGCGGCCAGTCGGAGACCGCATCCGATCCGTCGCGCATGCTTTCAGTTTCACGGTTGGGGCTCGCCACCGAGCCCGAATCCAGGTGATCGCGTCCGACCACAACCGGCGCGCTCAACTCGCCCGAGGCAACCATCGCGTTGAAAGCCAGGCCGAGCTTATCGCGTTGGCCGAGCCCGACCCAGCAAATGCGCGCGGGCAGCCCCTGGAAGTGGATGCGCTCGCGGGCCATGTCGAGCCAGTTGTGCAGGTGCGGGTCGTCGGGGATCAGCTCCTTGACCTTGGCGTCGGTCTTGAAGATGTCCTCCGGGTCGCCCGACAATGCCGCCCAGCGAAACGGCCCCACGCCGCGGCAGAACAGCGGCCGGATATAGGCCGGCACAAAGCCCGGATAATCGAAGGCGTTCTCCAGGCCCGTCTCGAACGCCATCTGGCGCAGGTTGTTGCCGTAGTCGACGGTGGGCACGCCCTGGGCGTGGAATTCCAGCATGGCGCGGACCTGGACCACCATGGAGGCCTTGGCCTCCTTGATCGTGCGTTCGGGCTCGCGCTCGCGGCGCTCTTCCCATTCGGCGACGCTCCAGCCGAGCGGCAGATAGCCGTTGAGAGGGTCGTGCGCCGAGGTCTGATCGGTCACCGCATCGGGCCGCACCTCGCGCTTGACCAGATCGGGAAAGACATCCGCGGCGTTGCCGAGCAGGCCGACCGAGACCGCCTCTTTCTTCGCGCCGGCCTCCTCGATGATGGCGAGCGCTTCGTCGAGGTCGCGCGACTGCCGGTCGAGATAGCCGGTCTTGAGGCGCATCTCGATGCGGCTGGGCTGGCATTCGACGGCAAGCATCGAGGCGCCCGCCATGGTCGCCGCCAGCGGCTGGGCGCCGCCCATGCCGCCAAGCCCGGCGGTCAGGATCCAGCGGCCCGCAAGGCTGCCGCCGTAGTGCTGGCGGCCCATCTCGACGAAAGTCTCGTAGGTGCCCTGGACGATGCCCTGACTGCCGATATAGATCCACGAGCCGGCCGTCATCTGGCCGTACATCATCAGGCCTTTGCGATCGAGCTCGTTGAAATGCTCCAGATTGGCCCAGTGCGGCACGATGTTGGAGTTGGCGATCAACACGCGCGGCGCGTTGTCATGGGTCTTGAACACGCCGACCGGCTTGCCGGACTGGACGAGCAGCGTCTCGTCGCCCTCAAGCCGCCGCAACGTCTCCACGATGCGGTCATAGCATTCCCAATTGCGCGCCGCCCGCCCGATGCCGCCATAGACGACAAGCTCTTCGGGCCTTTCGGCGACCTCGGCGTCGAGATTGTTCATCAGCATGCGCATCGGCGCCTCGGTGGCCCAGGAGCGGCATGTCAGCTCGCTGCCGGTCGGCGCCTTGATGCTGCGGGTGTTGTCCAGTCGCGGGTTGACGGTCATCGGGATCCTCGCTGCTTCACGTCGATAAAACTCTAGATGAAACTCTATTGGTGTTCAGTGTGATTGAAACGGGCATCGATCCGGTATCGGCTGCCCGGATGGGTGAGCCAGGCGCGCGAGGCGACATGGCCGCGCGACCAGGTGCGCCGGTGGAGCTGCAGGCAGGGCTCGTCGGGCCCGATTTCCAAATACTTCTGAACCGTCTCGTCGGGAAGCACGGCTTCCAGCGTATGCTCGACCTCGCTCAAGGGCGCCTGGCGCATCAGGTACTCGTTCGGCGTGGTTTGCGCAAAATCGATCGAAAGATAGTCGGGCGCCACCGCTGGATTGACGTAACGATTTTCGAGCTGGATCGGCACGCCGTCCTCGCGGTGGACTAGCAACGAATGAAAGACCTCGCTGCCCGCCGGCACGACCAGCGCCTCGGCCACCTCGTCGAGGGCGCGAATGGCGCGGACTTCGACGACCGTATTGCTGTACTGGTGGCCGCGCTCGCGGATCTCGTCGGCGATGTTCCTGATCCGCAGGAACTCGAGCGAGGGGCGTGGATCGGCAACGAAGGTGCCGACCCCCTGCATGCGGTCGATGCGGCCGGCGGTGGCGAGCTCGCGAAGCGCCCGGTTCACCGTCATGCGGCTGGCGCCCAGCTCGCGCACCAGCTCGTTCTCCGAAGGAATGCGCTCGGCCGGCGCCCAATCGCCGGCATCGACCTTCTCCAATATGTACCGCTTGACCTGCTGGTAGAGCGGCACGGTCTTGGCTTTAGTCATTTGCCGCCTCCGGGGTCACGCGCCCACCCCCTGGCGCAGTCCTGAAGGGGCACCGACCGGGCCTGGAGCATCGCGCGCCTCGCCCCTTGGGTGCCGTGCATGCCTTGTGGCCCAATTGCAATTTGCCGTTATTCATCAACTCGCGCAGATTGCGCCCTGTGAGGACGACCGCAAATCCGTTGGTGCTTTGGTATATCATCGCCTATATTATTGCTTGCTTGTATATACAAGCAAGCGTGCAGTTTGAAACGAATTCGATCGGTGCGATCGGATGATGGATGTCATGAACGACAGCGACGCCCTCGTGCTTGGTGAGAACGATGTCGAAGCGTTCCGGCAGAACGGCGTGCTGCTGCTGCGCCGCGTCTTTGGCGACTGGGTCGAGCCGCTGCGGGCCGGCATCGAGGCCAATATCGCCGAGCCGAGCTGGCGTATCCGCCTATATCAGCCCGATGACAGCCCTTCGGAGTTCTTCCAGGATTTCTGCGTGTGGGACCGGATCCCCGAGTTCCGCGACTTTATCTTCAACTCGCCCGCCGGGCCGCTTGCCGCGCGGCTGATGGGCGCCCGGAGCGTGCGTCTCTTCCACGAGCATGTGCTGGTCAAGGAACCCGGCACCACCGTCGCGACGCCGTGGCACCACGACATCCCATACTATTGTGTCGATGGGCCGCAGACTTGCAGCCTGTGGATCGCGCTCGACCAGGTGGCGCGCGACACCGTGGTGGAATACATCGCCGGATCGCATCGCTGGGGCCGCGAATTCAGACCCGATCGTTTCGATGGCACCGCGCTCACCGCGGGCGACACGCGCGAGCGCATCCCCGATATCGAGGCCAAGCGCGACGCGTACGACATCCGCGGCTGGGATGTCGAGCCGGGCGATGCGATCGCCTTCGACTTCCGCACGGTGCACGGCGCGCCGGCCAACCTCAACCCGGACCGGCGGCGGCGTGCCTTTTCGCTGCGCGTGGTCGGCGACGACGCGATATATGTCGAGCGCGGCACGCATTCACCGCCCTTCCCCGATCTCGGCCTGGCGCCCGGCCAGCCCCTGGACGGCCCCGATTTTCCGGTGATATGGACGGCGCCGAGTTGAGCTTGCCCGGTGACGCCTCGACCGGAGGGCAGCCGCACGGACGAAGGGACTAGTCGAAGCCGATGGCCGATTGGGACACGCTCTTTGTCGACTGCCATCTGGCGACCATGCGCCAGGGCGGCGAGCCCGCCAAACCCTATGGCGCGATCGAGGACGGCGCGATCGCGGTCAGCGGGGACAAGATCGCCTGGTGCGGTCCGCGCGCCGATTTGCCGAAGCCGCCCGCCGACTGCGCCAATGACGTCCGCGCCCTCGACGGCGCCTGGGTCACGCCCGGACTGATCGACTGTCATACCCACATCGTCTATGGCGGCGACCGGGCCGGCGAGTTCGAGCTGCGGCTTGAGGGCGCGAGCTATGAGGAGATCTCGCGCGCCGGCGGCGGCATCCGCTCAACGGTCGAGCACACGCGCGCGGCGACCGAGGATGTGCTCGTCGCCGCCGCGCTCGGGCGGATCGCCGATCTGACCGCCGAGGGCGTCACGGTCATCGAGATCAAGTCGGGCTATGGGCTCACCCGCGAGGACGAGATCAAGCAGCTGCGCGCCGCCCGCCGGATTGCCCGCGAGGCGCCCGTCACCGTCGTCACAACTTTTCTGGGCGCCCATGCGGTGCCGCCGGAATTCGACGGTCAGGCCGACCGCTATATCGATCTGGTCTGCGACGACATGATACCGGCGGTCGCCGCGCAAGGCTTGGCCGATGCGGTCGATGTGTTTTGCGATGGCATCGGTTTTTCAGCCGCGCAGAGCGAGCGCGTTTTCCAGGCCGCGCGCAAACACGGCCTGCCGGTCAAGGGCCATGTCGGCCAACTCTCCGATCTCGGCGGGGCCGAACTCGCGGCGCGCTATGAAGCACTGTCGTGCGACCATTTGGAGTTCGTCTCCGAGGCCGGCGTGACGGCAATGGCCGATGCAGGCACCGTCGCGGTGTTACTGCCCGGCGCTTTCTACTTCCTGCGCGAAACGCACCTGCCGCCGCTTGCGTTGTTTCGTGCGCACGGCGTCCCCATCGCGATAGCAACCGACTGCAACCCGGGCAGCTCGCCGGCGACCTCGCTCTTGCTGATGATGAACATGGGCTGCACTCTCTTCCGCCTGACGCCCGAGGAGGCGCTGGCCGGGGTCACGCGCGAAGCGGCGCGCGCTCTTGGAATGCAGGCGGCATTCGGTACGCTCGAAGCTGGAAAAGCCGCCGATCTTGCGATCTGGCGCATCGGCCAGCCGGCCGAGCTCAGCTACAAGATCGGCGCCAATCCATGCGAGGCCGTCGTGAAGTCGGGGAAACTCGTCCGCGACCTCCGCTGAACCCGGCCGCCACAACGGGAAAAATCAGAGCCCCGCACCGCACAGCGGACGGGGCTTGTCGGTACACAGCCTTATTGCAGCAATCCGCTATTCGAAGTGAACGGGGCCCGCTCTGTCTGGTTCGCCTCCGGAACCCCACTGCAATGGGTCTCGCGGCAGCTTGAAATTGATCTCAAAAAAAACCGCGAGCTAAATCGCCGCGAGCTAAATCGAAATAGCGGTGACCCGGATCACCAGCCGCCGGTACTGAGCCAGGCTTCCAGCAGCTCCAGTTTCTCAACGCCCCAAAAGGGCTCGCCATCGACAATAACGAACGGCGAGCCGAAGACACCCCGCGCGAGCGACGCCTCGACCTCGGCGCGCAACAGCTTGCGGATCTCGTCGGAGACGACGGCCACTTCGATCGCCGCACCGTCGAGACCGCTCGTTTCACCGATTTCTGCGACAATGCCGGCATCGCCGATATCGCGCCCTTCGCTCCAATAGGCGGCGTAAAGGTCCCCGGCGAACGTCTTGTACCGATCGGGGTGGTGCGCCTTGGCCCACTGAAACGCACGCGCGGCGGGCAGCGGGCTGATCGTCGGCACGCCCCGCGCGGTCTTGAAGGCAAGCGCGTGGCGGCGGGCGTACCGCGCCGCGTCCACGCGCAGGTAGTCGCCTTTCAGCGGCGTTTCCAGGAGCGGCTTGAGGCCCATCACCTTCAGCACCGAAACGCCGAGCAGCATCGAATGCCACACGGTTTCGCGGCCGTGCCGCGCGGCGATCTCCTCGATGCGCAGGCTGGCGAACCAGCCGAAGGGAGACAGGAAATCGAACCAGAAGTCTATCGGGCCCTTCTTGTCGGTCATCAGTGGCCTGCATGGGGGTGAGGGGGCGGCCGCTGTCGGCCGGTGGGGCCCCGATCCGGGCGCAGGGCGCCCTTGGGCGGAGGTCAGTCCAGCGGCGCCAGACCGCCGTTCGATGCTTGCTGCTGCAGTTGCGTCTTGCGGATCTTGCCGCTGGCGGTGAGCGGGAAGGCCGCCACCGAAAAGATCCGGTCCGGCACCTTGTAGCCGGCAATGCGCTCGCGGCACCAGGCGCGAAGATCGTCGGCCGTGGCCGGCGCGGCGAGCTGAACCGCGGCGGCGACCGCCTCGCCGTAATAATCGTCCGGCACGCCAAAGACCGCGATATCGGCAATCGCCGCGTGCTCACGCATCAGGTTTTCGATCTCGACCGGATAGATATTCTCGCCGCCGCGGATCACCATGTCGCGCAGTCGGCCGCCGGCCATGACGATGTAACCGTCGGGCGTTAGGTTTCCTAAGTCGCCGGTACGCATCCAGCCATCTTGGCCAATGGTCTCGGCCGTACCCTCGGGGTTCTTGAAGTAGCCGCGCATGACCATGGGGCCGGCGGTCTCGATCTGTCCGGTTTCCCCGACGGGCAGCACCGCGCCGGTCCGCGCGTCGGTGATCCTGACCGTCGCGCCGGGCAAGGGCGGGCCGCAGGTTTCCCAGCGGTACGGGGCCTCGCAATCGGCGAGGCTGATCAGCGTGCTGGACTCGGTCTGGCCGTAGACCTGCACCAGCCCCGGCACCGGAAAGCCTTCGGCGCAGCGCCGCAGCAGTTCGGGGTCGGTGTCGGCCCCACCACAGGTGCCTGCGCGTAGCGAGCTCAGATCGAAGCCCGACCGGCCTGGATGATCGAGCATCGCAAGGTAGGACGTCGGCACCCCGGAAAGGATGGTGCACTTTTGATCCTGCATCACAGAGAACATCTGCAGCGGATCAAAGCTCGGCATGCTGAGGAAGGTGCATCCGCGCTGAACTGTGCCGAGGATGCACATGATGCAACCGGCGCAATGGAACAGAGGAATAAACGTTATCCAACGGTCGGCGGGTGTGACCCGCAGCCGCCCGGAGATCCCCCAGGCATTGGCCATCATGCCGGCATGGGTGAGCAGCGCGCCTTTTGGATCGCCGGTCGTACCCGAAGTGAACTGCAGCGATGCGACCGCGTCCGGGTCGACATCGGGCAGCGCCGCCGCGCTTTTCCGGCCGGCCTCGAGCATGTTGGCATAGGACACGGTATCTTCAGCCTGGCCATCGAGACCGATGATCGTGTCCAGAAGCGGGAGCCGGTCGCGGACCTGCCGCACCATGTCGAGGTAGTTGCTGTTTCGAAAAGCTTCGGACAGAAAAAGGTGCTCGACTTCGGATTTCTCCAGCGCAAAGGCAAGATCGTTCGGTCGAAAATGCGTATTGAGCGGCACCAGCACGGCGCCCGCCAAGGCGACCGCCATTTGCACCACCGGCCACTCGATGCGGTTTTCGGCAAGCAGGCCGATATGGACACCCGGTTCGACGCCAGCATCGACGAGCGCCCGTGCCAAGGCGTTGGCGCGCTGGTGCCACTCGGCGTAGGTCATCTGCTGGCCGCTGCCCGGAAGGATGATCGCGATCTGGTCGCCGCGTTCGGATGCTCGTGCGGCCAGCGCTTCTCCGGGCGTCGTGCAAGGTGACAGTGCGCTCATTTGTTAGCCTTGTGGGTTTGCCCCGTGCAGTCGTCAATGGTGCCCAAAGCAATAGCGGGACTTGACGGCGATTGCCAAGAGCGTTGGCGTAGTGTGTGACCGCCTTCGCCAGATGTTAGGCTGCGGCGAAGCTAGGCGGGAATGGCGGATATGAGCGGAAAGAAGGATCGTCCGGAATCCGGGCAGAAAGTTAAGGCAGAGCGACAACCGGGCGCGTCTGGCACGGCGCGGGACCGCGGCTCGATTGCCTTCACGCTGAGGCAGCTCCAGTATTTCACGGCCGCCGCCGAGCACGCCAGCGTGGTCGGCGCGGCGGCCGCCCTCAACGTCTCGCCGGCCTCGGTTTCGGCTGCGATCAACCATCTGGAAACGGTTTGCGGTTTGCAGCTCTTCGTCCGCCGGCATGCCCGGGGCCTCGTGCTGACGCCGACCGGCAGTGACATGGTGATCGAAGCCTCCAACCTGTTGCACCTGGCGATCGACTTCCAGGATGAGAGCCGCAAGCGCAGCCAGACCGTTCAGGGCCGATTGGAGATCGGCGTGCTGGTCAGCTTCGCCGCGACCCTGACGCCGCAGATCGTGCGACGCTTTCTCGACGCCTATCCCGACGCGGAGATTCGCTGGCACCAGGGAGATCTGGACTATTTGATCAACGGTCTTGAAGCCGGTCGGCTCGAGCTCGCCCTGATGTACGACTTCGACCTGCCAAGCACGCTGCGTCGCATGGGCATGCTGCCGTTGCCGCCGAAGGTCATTTTGCCCCGGACCCATCGCCTTGCCGGCCAGCAAACGGTCTCGCTCCAAGAGATTGTCGAAGAGCCTTATATCCTCTTGGACCTGCCGCGGACGCGCGACTATTTCCTGTCGATTTTTGCCGAGCTGGGCTTGACGCCGAATGTCGCCTATCGCGAGAGCTCGGTGGAAATGCTGCGCAGCCTTGTCGCCAACGAGTTCGGCTATTCGATCCTGAACTACGTGAGCGAAGCCGAGTTGCAGAGGGGAGCGTCGGAGATCGTCGCCATTCCACTGGACCGTGAGGTTCGCGGCACGGCGCTTTCCGCAGTGTGGCATTACCGGTATCGGATGAACCGGCTGGCACAGGCGTTTCTCGACTGTGCGCAGGAGTTTATGCTCGAACGCGCCCGGAGCGAACCGCAAGGGCACGAGGGATGACAACCGTGCGATTTTTCAACCTGCGAATTTCTAATTCAGTTTTTCCGAATTAGATTCGAAGATTTGAGAGTTGTGCTGGCGCAAATTGCTCCATAGGCTGATGGAGGACTGGACACGCTCCCTGGACTATTAGGAGGTTCGGCATGAGCGAGAAGCGACAATTTCTACGTGAGCCGTATAGCGCCTACCATAATCCGACGTTGCCACAGGAAGACGTCGAGCTGACCCATGTCGAGAAGGGCTCGGCGTGCGGCGAGTATTTGCGGCGATTCTGGCAGCCGATCTGCCTGTCGGAGGAACTGGGCGAGCTGCCGCACCGCGTGCGGATGTTCGGCGAGGACCTGATCGCCTTCCGCTCGAAGTCGGGTGAGGTCGGGATCCTCGACCTGCATTGCAGCCATCGGGGCAGCTCGCTGGAATTCGGCATCATCGAGGAGAACGGGCTGCGCTGCTGTTATCACAGCTGGCTGTTCGCGGCCGACGGAACCATCCTGGAAACCCCGGGCGATCCGCCGGAAAGCCGCTTGCGTCACATGATGTGCCACGGCGCCTACCCGGCGCATGAGTACAACGGCCTGATCTTCGTCTATATGGGGCCGCCGGAGAAGAAGCCGGACTTGCCGATCTACGATACTTACGAGATCCCGGGCGACCGGCTGGTGCCCTACTACATCACCTATCCATGCAACTGGCTGCAAGTGCAGGAGAATGTGATGGACCCCGCGCACGGGGTCTTCCTGCACACGCGGGTCAGTTTCAGCCAGTTCGCGGACGCCTGGGGCGAGCTGCCGGTCATGGACTTCCAGAAGACGCCCGCCGGGATGATCTACATTACCTCCCGCCGCTGGGGCGACAATGTCTGGGTTCGGTCCAACGACATCATCCTCGGCAACCAGGCGCAGGTCGGCCACATCTGGGAGGACGGCCAGGAGGTGAAGAGCTATGTCCGCGCCGGCATCACGCGCTGGACCACGCCGATCGACAACACGACCTGCCGGATCATGGGCTGGCGCCACTTCCATCCCGACCAGGATCCGCGCGACATCGCCAAAGAGGACGAATGCGGCATCGAAACGGTCGATTTCTATGGCCAGGGTCCAGGCGAAACCCGCGAGGAGCGCCAGCGGATACCGGGCGATTTTGACGCACAAACGTCCCAGCGGCCGATCGCCAATCACGGCATGGAGCACCTCACGGCAACCGACAAAGGCGTCAACATGCTGCGCCAGATCCTGCGCCGCGAGATCCACAAGGTGGCCAAGGGCGAAGACCCGCAAGTGTCGCCGCTGCTCACCGAGGGGCGCCGGCCCAGCTATGTCCACGACACGGTCGTGGCGATCCCGCCGCGCGCAGGCGTCGACGACGACAAGCTCGTCGGCGAGGTCGGCCGTGCTATCACGGAAATCAATGTGCGCGGCGACCACCACGAAGCCGCCGGCCGCGACGAGCGCATCCGCGCCTTGATCGCCGACTACGCCCGGTCGGCCGCGCAACTCAAATCAGCGTGAGGGGGAGCCGTGACACGCATTCCAATACATCCGGGGGCGGTCGACTGGACCGGCGAGAATCCGGGCATCTATCTCAAGGAAACCGAGGATGGGCCCTGGACCGGCCTGATGTGCTTCTTCCGCATCATGGTTTCGCCGCACGGCCGCGGCCACGGCGTAGTCCTGCTCGACCAGCCCAACGTCGCCAAAGGTCTGCCCGAGGTGGAGAACTTCTGCATCTCGGACAACGAGCCGCTGGCCCGCTATCTGGTCGACGGCTATTTCGCGAAATTCGCGTCGTTCAAGGTGTCGCCCGGTCTTGGCGCCATGACGTATCTTCCGCTGACCGGGGTCAGCCGCTCGGGTGAGACCTCTCCGGGATCGTCTTACGTGGAGACCGTTGCCAGCGCGGATTACGAGGTGGTGAGCACCTGGAACGATCTCGGCGAAGCCTTCGCCGTCGAACTGCCCAAAGCGAACACCGCCACCGGCAGGCACGAGATGTTCAGCCTGTTTATCGAGGCGCCCGATGCATCGGTGACCGTCAACGGCCGGCCGCTCACGGGCAAGGTCTTTCCGCGCGACTTCAACGGCCGGACCAGCAGCTGTGCGTTCCTGGCGTTCTCGGAAAGCTGGGTGCTGGCCGTATGAGGCGCGGCGGCGGGCAGTTGGGCGGATGACGGAACAGCGCCGGCTGGCTGATCAGGGGCGGATCATCCCTTGACCGACGCGCTGCAATTTCTCTTTGCCGGATTGGTCATCGGCAGCATCTACGGGCTGGCCGGGATCGGCTTCACGGCCGTCTACAACGTGACCGGCGTGGTCAATTTCGCCCAGGGCGACTTCGCCATGTTGGGCGCCATGCTGGCGATCGCGATGATGGCGGTGGGCACGCCGATGATCGTCGCCATCGTCCTTGCGATCATCGTCGTCGCGTTGCTGGGCGGCGTCATCGAACGGCTGGCGATCCGGCCGGCATCCCAGACCGTGATACGCGGCATCATCATCACCATCGGTCTGGGCGTGCTGCTGCAGGGCGTGGCCGTGGTGCTGTGGGACTCAAACCCCAAATCGCTGCCCGCCTTCTCCGGCGAGACGCCGATCAACGTCCTCGGCGCGACCCTGCCGCCGCAATCGATCTGGGTGGTCGGCACCGCCGTCGTGCTGATGGTGGCGCTGCATTTCTTCTTCCAGCGCTCCTATCTGGGCAAGGCCTTCCGCGCCTGCGCGGTCAATCCCTTCGCGGCGCGGCTCGTCGGCGTGCGCGTGCCGACGATGGCTTCGATCAGCTTCATGCTGAGCGGCGCGCTCGGCGCCGTCGCCGGCATCATCGTCACGCCGATCGCGCTGATGCAGTACGATTCGGGCATCGGCATCGGCATCAAGGGGTTCATCGCCTGCATCATCGGCGGCTTCGGCCACCCCATCGGTGCTGCGATCGGCGGGCTGATGCTCGGCGTCATCGAGGCGTTTTCCGCCGGCTATCTGAGCTCCGGCTACAAGGACGCGATCGCCTTCATCTTGTTGCTTGGTTTCCTTTTCGCCCGTCCCGAGGGGATCATGGGCGAGATGGAAAAGGCGCAGCACTGACGATGTGGCGGATCGGCGCCTTCACGCTCCTGATCGTCGCGCTCTGGTTCGTCGAGAACAACTATGTGCTCAATCTGCTGGTGGTCATCGCGCTGCAAACGATGTCGGCGCTCGGCCTCTCCTTGCTGATGGGCTACACCGGCCAGATCTCGCTCGGACACGCCGCCTTCTATGGACTTGGCGCCTACGGCTCGGCGTTGATCAGCATGCGGCTGGGCCTGAACCCCTGGCTTTCGATCTTCGCCGCGACGGCGATCGTGGCGGGGATCGGCTGGAGCCTGGGCTGGCTCGTGTTCCGGCTGCGCGGCCATCATCTCGCCATGGCGACGCTGGCCTTCGGCGTGATCGTCTATGTCGGCTTCGTCGAGCTGCACGATCTGACCGGCGGGCCGAACGGCCTGCAAGATGTGCCGATCTTCACGGTCCTGGGCACCTTTCTCGACAGCGACCGGCTGATCTATCCGCTCGCCTGGGGGGCGTGCATCCTGACCATCGTGCTGGCGCACAATCTGGTTCACTCGCCCAAGGGCCTGTCGATGCGCTCGGTGGCCGAGAACGAGCGCGTTGCCGCCTCGCTCGGCCAGGACGTGAGCGCCCTCAAGCGCCAGATTTTGATGCTGAGCGCGGCCTGGGCCGCTTTTGCGGGCGGTATCTGGGCGCACTATCTGGGCTATCTGAGCCCCAATCCGTTCGACGTCGGCTTCTCGATCAAGCTTCTGGTGATGGTGGCGATCGGCGGTTTCGCGAATATCTGGGGCGTGCTGTTCGGCGTCGCCTTCGTGACCATCCTGGGGCAGCTGCTGAAGCCCTTCGGGTTCTACGACGTCGTCATCTACGGCCTGCTGCTGGTCATCGTCATGGTCTTCTTCCCCAACGGCCTGCTGGACGGCCTGGTCACGCTGGCGCGCTCGGCGGTGAGCGGCCTGCGCGGAGCGCGGGCATGAAGGCCGGGCACCCGCTGCTGGAGGTGTCCGGCGTCACCGTCTCGTTCGGTGGGCTGGTCGCCCTCGACAATGTCGGGGTGCATGTCGACGAGCGCGAGATCGTCGCCCTCATCGGTCCGAACGGCGCCGGCAAGACGACGCTTCTGAATGTGCTGGCGGGCGCCACCGCGCCGAACAGCGGCACCGTCAGCTTTCGCGGCCGGAGGATCGAGCGGCTGCCCGCGCACCGGGTCAACGCGCTCGGCATCGCCCGCACGTTTCAGAGCGTGGAGCTGCTGCAGCGGCTCTCGGTGCGCGAGAACGTAATGGCCGGCGGCGTCGCCCGAACCGGCCTCGGCCTCGGCGTCAGCATGCTGGGCTTCGGCCCGCCGAAGGCCGTGGAGGCGCGGCTGCGCGAACAGGCGGACGAATTCCTTGGCATCGTCGGGCTCTCCCAGCGGGCGGACGAGCCGGCGGCGATCCTGCCGGCGGGACAGCAGCGCCTGCTCGGCATCGCCCGGGCCCTGGCGACCGGCGGCGAGCTGATCCTGCTCGACGAGCCCGGCGCGGGCCTGAACGACATCGAGAAGACCGAGCTGATCGACGTCATCCGGCGCCTGCGCGACAACCACCGGACCATCCTCTTCGTCGAGCACGACATGTCGGTGGTCGGCCAGCTCGCAGAGCGCATCGTGGTGCTCGACCGGGGCCGCGTCATCGCCGAGGGCCTGCCCGACGATGTGCGCCGGTCGCCGGAAGTGATCGAGGCCTATCTGGGCCAGCCGGCCGCGGCGGCCGGCGCCCGCCCGGCAACCGCCCGGACACCAGCGGACGCCAGGCCGCTGCTCAATGTCGCCAACCTCTCGGTGCGCTACAGCGGCCTGCTGGCGCTCGACGATCTGTCGCTCACGATCGGCACCGGCGAGATCGTCGCCGTGGTCGGGGCGAACGGCGCGGGCAAGAGCACGCTCTTGAAGACCATCGCCGGCTTCGTGCCGACCGCCGGCGGCACGATCGGTTTCGAGGAGCGCACGCTGAACGGTGTCCGGGCCGAGGAGATCGTCGGCGCCGGCATCGGCATGGCGCCGGAGGGCCGCGAGCTCTTCCCGACCCTGTCGGTGATGGACAACCTGACGCTCGGCAACTACACGCGCATCCGCGCGGCCGGGTTCGTCAACCTGCTGTTCCGCTCGCGCCGTCTGCAGCAACAGCTCGACCGGCAGCTTCAGACGGTCTTCGAGCTGTTCCCGGTGCTGCTCGAGCGCCGCGGGCAGAGCGCCGGCACGCTGAGCGGCGGACAGGGCCAGATGCTGGCGATCGGCCGCGCGTTGATGAGCGCGCCCAAGCTGCTGATGCTGGACGAGCCGTCGCTCGGGCTGGCGCCGCAGGTGGTCAGCCAGATCATGGCCACGCTGCTGCGGCTGCGCGATGACGGGCTGACGATCCTGCTGGTGGAGCAGAATGCGCGCGCCGCGCTCGAGATCGCCGATCGGGCCTATGTGCTGGCGGCGGGCAAGGTGGTGGCCAGCGGGTCCGCCGCCGAGCTTGCCGGCGACAAGGCGATCTCGGAGGCCTATCTCGGCTGGGAGGGCGCCCGGGATACCGCGCTCAGCGCCGGCGAGCCGGCGGTCGAGGCGGCCGCCTCGCCAGGGAGCCGCTGAAATGACCGCGCACAACGCCCCCGCCGATACCCCCGCCGATGCCACGCCCCCCGACGCCACGCCCCCCCATGCCACACCCCATGCCACCGCCGTTCAGGATGCGGCCGCGATGGAGCGGGTATTGGCCGTGGCGCCGGTCTGGAATGGCCTGGCGCGCGCCGGCGATGTGGTGACGCCGGAGCGGGTTCTGCTGCATGCCGGACCGCCGGTTGCGGGCCCGGCCGGCCTGGCGCGGCCGATCCTGAACAGCGCCGCGCTGGCCGCGGTCTACGAAGGCTGGTGCAATACGCCCGATGAGGCTGAAAGGATGATCCGCGACGGCGCGGTGGCGCTCGCCGCGGCGCAGGACCACGGCGTCGTGGTGCCGCTGGCGGGCATCGTCTCGCCGACGATGATGCTGCAGCGGGTCGCCGACCGCGCCGACCCCGAACGCATTGCCTGGAGCCCCTTCAACGGGGGCATGGGGCCGGCGATGCGCCTTGGGTTGCGGGACGCCGGCGTGATCGAGCGCTGGCGCTGGCTGAACGGCGCCTTCGCCGACGCACTGACGCCGGCGCTGGCCGAGGGTGTCGATCTGATCGCCATCGCGCGGCACGGTCTGGGCGCGGGCGACGATTGCCACGGCCGCACTCCGGCGGCGACCGCGCGCATCGCCGAGGAGCTGCGCCCGCGTCTTGCCGGTTCGCCGGCCGGCGCTGACGTCCTGGGCTTCCTCACCGAGGCGCCGGGCTTTTTTCTCAATCTTTGGATGGCCGCGACCAAATGCATCCTGTCGGCGGCCGTGGGCACCGATGGCAGCGCCCTGGTGACGGCGATGGCCGGCAACGGCGTTGAGTGCGGCATCCAGATCGCCGGCTTACCCGGTCGCTGGTTCACCGCGGCGGCGGACCCGCCCGAGGGCGACATCGCGCCGCCCTATACGCAAGCCGACCGGCTGGGCGCGATCGGCGACAGCGCCATCGTCGATGCGTTCGGGCTGGGCGCCATGGCGATGCAGCTCGCACCGGAGCAGCAAAAGGCAATGGCCGGGCATCTTCCGGACGACGCCCTGCGGCTGCCGGAGGCGCTGTTGCTGTCGCGCCATCCGGGCTTTGGCGCGCTGGGTTTGCTGGTCGGGCAGTCGGCGGCGCGGGTCGCGGCGCTGGACACGGCCGGCCTGGTTTCGCTCGGCATCCTGGACAAGGCCGGCCTGGGTGGCCGGATCGGCGGCGGTCTTTACCGGCCGCCCGTGAGCCTGTTTCGCGCGGCCAAGGACGCCTTGACCGGGCATTGAATGGCCAGGCCGCCGCCAGAAAGCGGCCGGCTGTGAGTGAGAGATGTTTCAAGCAGGTGGCCCGGCCGCGCGGAGCGGCCGGTTCAAGCAACGGGAAGGAGGAGTAAGATGAATAAGACGAAAAAGACACTGTCTCTGATCGGCGGGGTGATCCTGTCCATCGGTGTCGCGGGTAGCGGACAGGCGGCGGACACGGGCCCGATCAAGATCGGCGGCCTGTTCGAGACCTCGGGCTTCCTGGCTTTCCTTGGCAAGCCAGGGCTGGAAGGCGCGCGGCTCGCAACCAAGCTGGTCAACGCGTCCGGCGGTATCAACGGACGCAAGGTCAGTTTCATCAACGTCAATACCGAGAGCAACAACACCGTGGCGGTCACCGCGGTCCGCCGCCTGATCGAGCAGGAAAAGGTGCACGCCCTGGTGGGCGCGATGAACAGCGGCTCGTCCTATTCGATCATCGGCTATGTGCAGCGCCGCCAGATCCCGATCATCGCCAATGGCGCCTCGCGCGGCATCGTGCTGCCGCCGGAGAAGAAGACCTGGTTCTTCCTGGCGCCGCTGACCGACGTGCTGGTCCAGACCGTCATGGTCAAGCAGATGAAGGCGAAGGGCATCCAGCGCATCGCCTTCCTGCATGTCGATACTGGTTTCGGCAATTCGGGCAAAAAGGCGATCACGTCCCTGGCCAAGATGCACGGTCTGGCCATCGTCGCGATGGAGAGCTATGGCAATAAGGACAAGGACATGACGCCGCAGCTCACCCGCATCCGCTCGACCAACGCCCAGGCGACGGTCATCTGGGGGACCGGCGGCGGTCTTGCCATATCGATCAAGAACTTCCGCCAGCTCGGCATCAAGCACCCGGTCTACATTTCCCATGCCGGCAATGACTTCAACGTCGTGCGCCTGGCAGGTCCGGGCTCGGACGGCGTGCTGCTGCCATCGTCAAAGCTCTACGTCACCGAGACCCTGGCGGCCAACGACCCCCAGAAGCCGGTGATCGAAAACTTCATCGCCGCCTTCAAGAAGGAGTACGGCAAGGTCCCCGCGACCTTCGCCGGCAACGGCTATGACGCGGTGATGATGATCGCGAACGCAATGAAGAAGGCGGGCACGAATTCGAAGGCCCTGCGCAAGGCGATCGAAGGGACGACGAACTATAACGGCGTCACGGCGGTCTACAGCTACTCGCCGACCAACCACTTCGGGGCCCAGGAAGGCAGCGTCGTGATGCTGCAGGTCAAGGGCGGCGGCTTCATCGTCGCCAAATAGGGCGCCGTGAGCGGACGATAGAGCAAAGGGAGGCGCCCGGCCGGGCGCCTCCCGCTTGTTCGAGGCAGGCAGGCAGGCCAAGATGGCGCGCGGCGCGATCTTCACGGTCGGGCACTCCAACCGGACATTGGCGGCGTTGCTCGCCATGCTCGGCGAAGCGCGCGTGGCCAGGCTGGTGGATGTGCGCCGCTATCCCCGCTCGCGCTACAACCCGCAGTTCAACGACCGGGCGCTGGCGCCGGCGCTGCGGGCGACCGGCATCGAATACCGCCACGCGCCCGAGCTCGGCGGGATGCGCGCCGCGCCGGCAACCCCCTCACCCGCGTCAACCCCGGCAAACCCCTCACCCCCGTCAACCCCGTCAACCCCGTCAACCCTATCAATCAATGACGGATGGAAGCCGGGCCCGTTCCGTAACTATGCGGATTACGCCCTGACCCCGGACTTCCAGGCGGCGCTGGCGATCCTTGAAGTGGAGGCCGCGGCGGGGCCCGTGGCGATCATGTGCGCGGAGAAGGATTGGCGGCAATGCCACCGCCAAATCGTCACGGACTATCTGCTCAGCCGGGGTCACACGGTCGAGCACCTGGTCTCGCCGGGCACCCGGGAAGCCGCGCTGCTTGACAAGCGGGTCGTCCCCGTCGATGGCGGAAGATTGCTTTATCGCCGGCCCCCACCGTCCCAGCACGAGCTCTTTTGAAAGCCGGCTGCTCGGGGGGCCGATCGCTAGATCACTGTGATGCGATCGTGCTCTGGGCGGCGGTCAATACTGTCGGTCCGTGCTCACCCATCATGACCGTATCGGCCAAGAAAACCGCCCCGCATGCGGCGCTGCCGATACGTGAGCGGATCACCAGGGCAGTTCCGGGCTGCAACTCGTCTTCGCTCCCCGCTCGGAGGACAGGCGGCTCGCGATCCTGGAACCCGACCCCGTGTCCAAAGCCGAAATCTCCGGCACCGGTTGCACCTGCTTCAGCGTACAACCGTGCCGCGTCGCGGGCGAATTCCCCCCCGGTCCGCCCCGGCTTCGCGAGGGCGATCACGCGCTGATGCAACGCCGCCGCCCGATCCAGGTCGGTCGACCATGCCTCATCGAGCCCGAACGTGCGGCCGCAATAAGCCCGCAGGCCTCGGTAACGCAGCGCAATCTCAACCGCGATGCCACCACCCGCGCCAATCGGATTGCGGCCGGGCGGTCCCAGCCGATCCGCCAGGACCGGCCCCGCCGAAGCGCGGATCTCGACGATCTCGCGGTTCATCAGATCGGCGCCGCGCCGACGCGCCGTCAGCGCGGCAATCGCCGCCAGATCGGCAGCGCTTCGCGTCGGCGCCAGATCATCGGCAACGGCGGCCACGGCATCGCGGGCGATGGCCGCGCTTCGATCCAGAGCATCGCGAACAAGCGGCTCGCCAAGGGGCGCTATCGCCTTATGCCAAGCCTCTTGGTCGATCTCGACATATGTCGCGCCGTCAAGCGCTTTGTGCAAATCGCCAGCGATGCGGCGGAACATGTTTGCCCCGCCGACAATCCCCACCCGCGGCGCGCGATCTGTACCCGCATCCTGGAGCAGTTGGCGGCACAGGGCGCCGGGCGCGTAGGTCCCGGAAAGGTAATCGGCCGTCGCCGACTGTTTGACGCGAACCAGATAGGCGGAATGGTGCAGCCCGAAGGCCAGCGCCACATCGCCGCGCCGGGGCACGATCGCCAATGCGTACATGGCGTACACATCGAAATCGGTGAGGTAGCGCACGGCGCCCGCCGCCGAAATATCGTCCGCGTAGCAGAGCAGCATATCCAAGTCGAGCGGCCGCAACAGCCGGTCGCGCGTATGGGCCACGCGTGCCTGAAAGGTCCGTTGATCCATAGCCGTCCTCTTATACCAAATCTCACTGAGACTTGGTATTAGACCACCGGCACGGATGACTGCGGCGCGGATAGCCGCTCGCAACCCGTCTCCGTTATCCGGATGTAGTCCCCCAGCATCAGCAGCGAGTGCCGGTAGGGCAGATAGATGATCGGGTGCAGTGCCATGGTCATGTTGGCCCGGAGCTCGGTTTCGCTCGACGAGCTGAGGAACGGTCCTTCATCGAGGGCGAGGCCGCAACCATGGCCGATGCGGTGGACGCCGCCGATGTCCATGGTGGCGAGCGGCGAGCGCGCCACATAGTCGTTCACCTGCGCGACCACCTCGCGCGCGGCGACGCCCGGGCGCATGTGCGCGGCGGCGATCTCCAGCGCCTCCACCGCCATCTGCGAGAGCTCGGTCCATTCCCGCGCCGGGTGCCCGACGAAGCACATGCGGTTGGCCTGGCTGAAATACCCCTCCACGCGCGGCGACAGCTCGATCGAAACAATATCGCCGTCGCGCAGTACCGCATCTGATGGCGGGTGCGGCCAGAAGCTGTCGGGACCGCGGCACATGGAAATGTGGACGTCCTGCGCGCCTGCGATTTCCATCGCATAGGTGACCTCGCTCCAGACGTCGCGCTCGCTGACACCGCTCCGGGCGGCGGCGAAAAACGCTACGGCGCCGATGTCGGCCACCCGCGATGCGGCGCGCGCCTTCTCGATCTCGGCCGCGCTGCGGATCATGCGCAGTTCGAGCAGCGCGCCGCCTACATCGATCAGCTCAAGCTCCGGAAGCCGTGCATGCAAAGCCGCCTCGAGCGCGGCGGGAAGAACGTCCAGCGCGGAGAACCCCATGCATTCCCCGCCGGCAACGCCGACGCGCCGAACCGGGCGCCCGCCGGCCAGCAAGTCCCCCACGCATTGCGGCAGATCGTCGGTCAGGCGCAAATCGGAGATCCACGACACCGCACGCGCCCGCTCGAAATCCTCCGGATCCTGCACGATCAGGCAGCTCGCGCCGTCGCCGGGAGCGAGGACCAACACCGTCGCGGCATGCGGGCTGTCATATCCTGTCAGGTAGCGGATCGCGTGATCGCGATACCAGTTGTATGCTCCGAGCACGATCACGGCATCCACGCCCTGGCCAGCGAAGGCGGCGTCGACTGCGGATTTGCGCGCCGCGTACTCGGTGTCGGGAAAAGGCCGCACGTTCATTGCAGCGTCTCACTGCGCAATTCGATATCGTCAAGAACCTGGCCCGATTTCTCCACTATCTGGGCTCCGAACTGCACGCCGCAGCCGGGGCAGGCATAGAGCTGCAGGGCGCATTCCGTGCTTGCCGGATCGGGGAAAAGCGGCCCCGCCTCACCCAGTGGCACATCGCGGACGATGGCGGTCGCCCGCAAGTCAGCCTGGCATGTCCCCAGCCGACAGCCGCAGCGCCGGCAGACCAGCGCGGTGGCGCCATCCGCCGCGACGATGTCGATATACTCGCCGCGCCGGCCGATCCGCTCGCCGCGGTTGGCGGGCATGACCGGATCACCACCGCGGCCCGCCAGCCTGGCCTGGCGGATGGCCTCGCGCCGGGCCTGCGTTGCCGCGGCATCTATACGGAGGCCGCCGGCGGTTGGAACCACGCCGTAGACACGTTCGGCTTCGGCGGGCGAGAGCAGCGCATTGCCGATGTCGGTCATCACTTTGCCTGGATCACGATCCAGCGGATCTCCGTAGCCGCCACCGCCGGTACAGCGCATATAAAACATCTCCCCGCGCGCCAGGCGAAAATGCGGCAGGCCGCTGCCGAGCGGCTCCAACTCGCCCGGCACTTCTTCCAGGCTGGCGAACAGCGGCGGCGTTTGCCCGGAACCATCGTCGACCCGCGCAACCCCCCAGTAATTGCTGGCGCCCGGAAGTCCGCCAAACAGCCCCTCGGAATTCGCCACGGCGATGCCGTTCGAGGTCAGCGTGAGATCGACGTGATCGGCATCATAGACCACGAACATCTCCTCCAGCCCGGCGCCGCCGCGAAACTTGCCGGCGCCCGCCGAATCCAAGCGCTGGCGTCGGAACATGTAGAGCACCGGATGATTGACCTCGTGGGTCTCGATATTGGGGATCGACATGGTCGGGCTGACCTGGTTGCCGGCGGTATTCGTGCCATCGCGCACGGCCACGGCGCCACATCCACCGGCCCCGCCATCCATGTTGAGATAACCGAAATACTCGCCGAACTGGTTCTGCCCCGACAGGATTGCGATCGGAACCGCGCCCTGCCAAATCGCCATCGCCTCTTCGTGGTAGTGCTCGCTGCAGCCCATCAGCTTTGACAGGCAGAGCTGGGCGGCGTTGCGGATCGACCACATGGTTCCGGTGCCGCCCTTGCTGACCGGCGCGGGCAGCTTGGCGTTGCAGATGCTGCCGTCGGGCGCCGTGATGCGCACCGGGCGCAGCAGCCCCGCGTTCCAGGGCATGTCGTAGGCGAGCCACGGCAACAGCACGCCGCACACACCGGCCCAGGCGCCGCCGATGCAGCAATTCACGAAGCCGGGGGTCTGCGCGCTGCTGCCGGTGAAATCGAAATGCAACGCGTCGCCATCCTTCTCCACGGCGAGCACGATGCGGTAGAGGCCGGGCGTCAGCCCGTCGTGATCCTGCCGGTCGATATGCCGGAACGTGCCGTCCGGCAGTTCCTTCAGCCGCGCCCGGAGCTTGGCCTCGGAATGGTCGAGCAGCTGCGCCATGCCGGCCTCGACGGTCTCCGCCCCATATTTTTCACACATTTCGACGAGCCGCCTGCCGCCGATATTGTTGGCGGCGATCTGCGCCTTCAGATCGAGGGCGACGCGCGGAATCCGGATGTGGTTGAACAGCATCGTCCACAGATCCTTGCGGATGACGCCGCGCTCGATCAGCTTGACCGGCGGCAGGCGAATGCCCTCCTGATAGATCTCGCGCGCACCGATCGTGAACCCGCCGGGGATCATCGCACCAACGTCAAGATGGTGGCAGTGGCAGGCGGTCCAGCCGACCAGCTTGCCCTGGTAGTGGATCGGCGCGGTGATGATGATGTCCGACTGGTGCATCGCACCGCGATGGGGATCGTTGACGATGAAGGCGTCGCCTTCATTGATGCCCGGGTTGTCGCTGCACTCGTCCATCACCGATCGCACGGCGAATTGCATTGGGGCGACATGCGGGATGACGTTGCTGCCCATGGCAACGAAGTCGCCATTGGGGGCGAACAGGGCGGTGGCGAAGTCCTGCACTTCGGTCACCACCGGCGAGGACGAGGCCTGGATCAGAATAACCCCCATCTCTTCGGCCGCCTGCCAGAACTTGTGGCGCAGCACCTCGAAGGTGACGGGATCGATCGTTGCCTTTTTCATGGCTCAGGCCTTGAAGTTGAATACGAGATTTGCCTGCTCGTCGGTCAATATCGTCTGTCCGGGATGCGCGACTATGGTGTTGCCGGCGTATTCGATCACCGCGGGGCCCGCAATCCGCGCACCGGCGCCCAGGGCGCCCCCCGCATAGATCGGCACGTCGTCTGTCGGCGATCCACCGAAATAGACGGTGCGCGAATGCGACGGGCGCGTTGTGCCGGCTTTGCCGCCGCCGGATCTCGGCAGGTCGCGCTTGGTCACCTGGCCCGTGGCATCGGCGCGGAACGTCACCATTTCGATGCCGGCGGCCCGGTGTGCCGTGCCGGCGCCATAAGAACGTTCATACGTCGCCACGAACCGGTCGAAGACATCGGATAGATCGCTGTCGGTCCGGACCACGCCCGGCACGCCAACGTTGAGCGCGTGCGCCTGGCCGACGAAACGCATGTCGATCGAAAGGGCGACCCCGACGTCGTCGGTGTCGATGCCCCAACCCGCGATGGTTTCGGCTGCGCTTTGGCTGACATCATTGAGGGCCTCGGCCACCGCCTCAACCGCGATCGGCTCCGCAAGCGGGTGAGACCGGGCCACCGAATAGCGCAAGTCGGACATCACCAACCCATAGGCCGACAAGGCCGTCGCCGCGCCGGCGCCGGGTATGATCACCTTCGGGACGCCCGACTCCTCGCCCAGCACGCCGGCATGGATCGGACCGCATCCCCCGAACGCGACCATCACGAAATCGCGCACGTCATAGCCGCGTTCGATGGTGACCTTGTGGATGAGGTCGGCCATCTGGCTGATGACGACGCGGTAGATGCCGTCGGCGGCTTCGTAGACATCGATATCGAGCGGCCGCGCCACATGTTCCTCGATTGCCGTCACCGAACGCTGGCGATCGACTTGCATACGGCCGCCCAGGAAGTTATCCGGGCTGAGATACCCCAGCACCAGAAAGGCGTCGGTTACCGTTGGGCGCGTGCCGCCGCGGCCGTAGCAGGCCGGCCCCGGTTCGGCCGCCGCGCTCTGCGGACCGACTTTGAGCACGCCCTCCTCGACACGGGCTATGCTGCCGCCGCCGGCGCCGATCGCGGTGATGTCTATCATGGGATTGGCGATGCGCCAGCGCGCCTCGTAAGGAGCAAGCCGCGGCGTCAGCGGAAAGTTCTCCATCACCGGCACGCCGTCATGGACGAGGCTCACCTCGAAGCTCGTTCCGCCCATGTCGATCGCGATGACGTTGGGTTCTCCCAGCTCGTCGCCGACCTGCTTTGCGCCGAGCACGCCGGCCGCCAAGCCCGACAACATCGTCGTCACCGCCCGGTCCGGCGCCGCTTCGCCAGGGATCAGCCCGCCGTCCGACTGCATCAAAAGCAGCGGCCGGGTCAGGCCCGCACCTGCCAATGAGCTCTTGAGCTTATGAACGTAGCGATCGAGCACCGGCCCCAGATAAGCGTTGATCACCGCCGTGGTGGTCCGCTCATACTCACCGATCACCGGGACGAGGCTGCTGGCGACCGAGACCGGCAATCGTGGCGCCATGTCCCGCACCATCGCGCGCAGACGCAATTCGTGCGCCGGATTGCGGAACGCCCACAAGAGCGAAATGGCGATCGCCTCGACATCGTGATCCAGCAAGGATTGTATGGCGCGCCGTGCGTCATCCTCATCGAGCTCGAGCACCACCCGGCCGGCGTGGTCGATCCGCTCGGCGACCTCTTCGGTGAGCGAATACGGAACCAGCGGCTCGGGCTTCACGGCGCGGCTGAACCTTGCCTTCTCACCCTCCGGCACGCCCACCCCGCGCGCGGCCTTCATCAGAATGAAGTGATCGCGAAAGCCGCGGGTCGTGATCAGGCCGACCCTGGCGCCGCGGCGCTGGACCATGGCGTTGACGGTGGCGGTGGTTCCGTGCGCGAGTTTGACCGTGTTCGCCAGCAAGGAATTCATGGACACGCCCGCCGATTCGGCGAGGCGTTCAAGTGAATTGATGACCCCGATAGAAAGATCGTCCGGCGTCGACGGTGTCTTCGCCAGGTGAAGCTGGCCCTCGGAATCGATCGCCAGCGCATCTGTAAACGTGCCGCCGGTATCCACACCAACCCAGTACGACTTCTCCAAGGCGGCGCTCCTACGTCGTTGGTGTCTGCCGGGCGGCAGACCTATTGGCGTGGGCGCGGGCGCCGACGGGGGGCCCTCCGGCCGGCCCGGCGCGCCGATCTCGGCACCACGCGAACATCACGACATCATCCCGGGCAAAACGAGAGACAACCACGGGATCAAAATGATGACGGCCAGTCGCCCGATGTCCGCGAAAATGAACGGCAGCACGCCCCGAAATATCGTTCCGGTCGGCACATCCTGAAGCGTCGCCCGCAACACGAATATGTTGAGCCCGATGGGCGGCGTAATCAGGCTGATCTCGATCGACAGGACGACAACGATGCCGAACCAGACAAGGTCGTAACCGAGCCCGCCGACGATCGGATAGAACATCGGCACGGTCAGCAGCATCATCGACAGGCTTTCCAGGATGCAGCCGAGCACGAAGAGGATCGAGACGATAACGAAAATCACCACAAGCGCCGGCAGGTCGACCCCGCGCACCCAAGCCGCCAGCGCGTTCGGGACGCCGGTGACGTCGAGGAAATTGGCAAACATGAGCGCGCCGAGGAGAACCGCAAAGATCATCGACGTCGTCCGACCGGAGTCGATCAGCACCGCGAGCAGGTTTCGCGCCGACAGGGTCCGCCGGGCCAGGCTGAGAAAAAACGCGCCGGCGGCGCCGATCCCGGCCGCTTCGGTCGGGGTAAACGCGCCGACATAGATGCCGCCGATCACAAGGACGAAGAGCGAGGTGATGCCGCCGACGGACCCGGTCGCGCGCAGGCGCTGCCGCCAATCCGACCGGTCGCCCGCGGGGCCATCCTCCGGCCGGCGCCAGGTCACGTAGACGATGGCCGACATATAGCCAAGGATCCCCAGCGCGCCCGGGATGATCCCGGCCACGAACAGCTTGGCGATGCTGGTTTCGGTCATAATCCCGTAGATCACCAGGATGACCGAGGGCGGGATCATAATTCCGAGAGTACCGCCAGCGGCGATCGCGCCGGCCGCCAAGCTGTCAGCGTAACCGCGCGCGCGCATCTGCGGCATGGCGACCTTGCTGATGGTCGCCGCGGTCGCCAGGCTCGATCCGCAGACCGCGGCAAATCCGCCGCAGGCGATGACGGTCGCCATCGCCAGCCCGCCCTTGCGATGGCCGAGATAGGCATAACCGGCGTCGTATAGCTCCTGGGCCATCCGCGACTGAGCGACGAAGTTGCCCATGATGACGAACAGAGGCAGCACCGAGAGCTCGTAGTTGACGACCGAGTCAAAGAGGATTTGCCCCATCATGTTGAGCGCGCCGGCCCAGCCCGTCAGGGCGGCGAACCCAACGATGCCGACGAGCGCCATGCCGAAGCCGACCGGCACCCCCGCGAACAACAACAGGAAAACACATCCAAAGCCCAGGGCCGCCGCCAGCATCAGCGGTTTGTCCGCGGCGGTCCGACCAGTTTCAGCGCATTGGCGAGGGAGAACAGGGTGGCGATCCCCGCCGTCAAGCACATGAAAAAGGCGAACGGGTACTGGGCGATCCTGAGAAACATTGTGGCGTCCCCATAGTCCCAGAACCGCTCCGCCAGGACCCACAAGCGCCAGGTGAAGACGCCGAGCACGAACGTGGACACCAGGCTGGCAAAGATATTCAGAAATCTTCTGAGCCCGGGCGGAACGAGCGATTCGATGAGACTGACGGTTATGTGTCCCGATTTGCGGGTGACGAGCGGAAAGCCCGCAAAGACGATCACGCCCATCGCCAGCTTTATGACTTCATAGGCGGCCTTCAAAGGTGCGTTGAAGACATACCGGCCGATCACATCGGTAAAGGTGAGCGCCATGATGCCGAACAGCAGGACGGCGATACAGATCCCCAATCCCTTCTCAAGATACTCAAAAAGCAGATTACCCCCGTGAGAAAATCTAATCATGTCGGGGGCTTTGATCTTTGTGTTTCCTGGCAGTCCATCATTGCAGTCAAGCCCCGTGGCTCACATAGGCGCAACGAGCCTGACGACGAAACGTGAGCAGGACTTAAAGGTCGCGGCACGTCCACTGCGCCACGACCATGCGACGCGCAGTTGATTTTGGCGAACTTTCGCCGCCATGAGCCCCGCCCCGCTGCCAGGCGGGGCGGGGGCCAAGCGGGCGCGCAAGGCATTCCCTCTGCCGATCAGCGGCCGTCGTTGTTACTTCTTCATCGGCTTATAGGCCGCCGCTTGGGCGCGGTAGTATTTCAGGGCCGCTTTCGCATCGACCCCCTTCTTGGATGCTGCGGCGATCCAGGCCGTTTCGATGGCCATCGCCTGCTTGGCCAGTTCCGCCCGGTCTGCGGCGCTGAGCGTATGGGTTACCATGCCGGCTTTTTTCAGCGTCACCGCCGCCGCGCGTGCCTTCTGATCCCACACCGAGCCAGCCAGTGCCGCGAAGCGCTCACCGGATACGCGTTCGATGGCTGCCTGGTCGGACTTCGACAGGGCATCCCACTTTCCCTGGTTCATCACGAGGAAGAAGCTCGCGTTGAAGAAGCCGCCGTCGACATGCGTTGCGTTCTTGATGAAGGATGCCAGCCTGAAGCTAACGATGGAATCGGTGCTGAAGAAGGTTCCGTCGATCACGCCCTTGGAAAGCATCTCATAGGCTTTAGAAACGGTCGCGGAAATCGGCACGCCGCCGAAATTCTGAAGCAAGCGTGACGTTGTCGGATTGGGAACCCGGATCTTCATCCCCTTGAGATCGGCAATGGACCTGATCGCCTTACCGGTCGTGAAGATGCCACCTTTGGCATGGGTGTGGACGGCGATGACCTTGGTGCCGCGATACTCCCTGGCCTTGTGGAAGTACTTCACATGCGTGCGCCAGTAGGCGACGGACAGCGCCTCTCCGCTTTCACCGGTCATCGGCAGTTCGGCGATCTGCGGCAGCACGAATCTGGGCGCCCCGACGTAACCCGGATTGCCCCAGGCCAGATCGGCGACACCGTCGCGGGCCAGGTCGAACTGGCGTTGGGGCGGCCCCAGCGACTTGGTGGTGAACACAATCTGGACGCGGCCTTGCGTGACGGTTTTGACGTCGTTCACCCATTTTTCCATGATCTCGGTATTGAAGAAGTACTTCGGCGGAAGCCAGCGGTTGAAGCGCAGCACGGTCTCGGCATAGACCGTGTTCGGCAAGATAACGAGCGCCATCAGACACAGGCCGAGGATTTTACGATTGAACATTGTCTCCTCCCTTTGGATTGATTGATCTTGATATTCTGTTCGTCAACGCAATGTCGTTCGAACTCAAACCCACCGCGCCTTATTGGGCCTTTTTGAGATCATTGCGTTGGGCGTCCTCCTTGCAAATACCGGCGCACCCGGCGCGGCAGCGTCAGTTCGGCAGGCCGAGCATGTGCCGCACGGCGAGCCAGCTGAAGGTCATGCCCGAGGCCAACGAGTAACCGGCCTGGTAACCCACGCCATACTCGTCGTGTGCGGCGACATTGCCGCTCGCATAAAGGCCGTCTATCGGCTTGCCGCGGACGTGGATGACCTGCCCGTATTCGTTGGCGCTGAGGCCGGCGGAACCCAAGCCGCAAGGCTTCAGCTCGAGGCCGTAGAACGGCGCCTTTTCCAATGGGCCTAGGCTGCGGTTCTTGGTCGGCTTGACCGCCTTGGCCAGAGCCCACCGCTGCTCGCCCCGGCCGAAATCGCGGTCGACGCCCTCTTGGGCGAAGCCGTTGAAGGTCTCGACCGTCGCCTTCAGACCATCGGCGTCTATGCCCAGCTTATTCGCCAGCGCCGGCAAGGTCTTCGCGCTCGAAACCCAAGACGGCATTTCGGCCCCCGCAGGCAGGCCGGCGAAGGAATACTTGTCGGCGAACTGCCGGTCGAAAATCAGATAGCAGGGCAGATTGCGATACTGGTGGCGCATGCAGTCGTATTCCTTCAACGACGGCACGATTGTCTGAAAATAGGACTCATCGGCAAAACGGCGGCCTTCGCGGTTCACCATAAGGGTGTGGGGGCTGCACATCTCGATGATCCCTGCGACCCTGAAGGCCGGATGACCGGTTTCGTCCTCCGGCTCGACGATGAAGCCGAGCATTGTCGCGAGGTTGTTGTGGATCATGCGGATCGCGCCGCCGACCTCGGTTCCCAGCAGCAACCCGTCACCGGTGATCGATGCTGGAAACTCCGACTGGAATCCGGGCAGCTCTTCGAAAGCGTCGACCAGCTCCGGGTTCGACTCGTAACCGCCGGCGGCGATCAGAACCCCGCGCTTGGCCTCGATCCGCCGGCCGTCATCGGTCACGATGCCGACGACGCGCTCGCCATCCTTGACCAGGCTTTCGGCCCCGACCCCGGCCCAGATCGCAACGTCGCGCTCGGCGACGCACTTAACGAAATGCGAAACCAGGCCGACGCCCATGCCGCGCATGTCAGAGGCCTCGCGGTCGCGCATCGTCTGCGCGTCCCAGTGGTCGACCGATTCGACGCCGCCCCATTTGACCGCTTCTTCGAGATTGACCCGGTAGGGGGTGGTTTCGGGGAGCACAATGCGATCCTGCCACTCGCCGAGCTCGTGCCCGGCGATCAGCTCAACTTCGACAGTCCGCCCCTCCTCCGTCGCCCCCGGGGCGACACCGTAGTAGTGGTCGTGCACCCCGCGCACGACACGAAACTTCACACCGGCATCGCGAAAGTAGTCGAGCGCCAGAACCGAGCTGTCGATGTAGGCGTCGAGCCGCTTTGCATCGGTCTGATTACCACCGAGGAAGGCCATGTATTTCTTGACCTCCTCGCGGCTGTCCTTAAAGCCCTGCTCCTGCGCCACCTGATTGCTGCCGATCCAAATCAGCCCGTAGGACCAACTCGTGCTGCCGCCAAGGCTGTCCGCCTTTTCCAGGACGAGAGTGCGGGCGCCTTCTTTCGCCGCGGCCAAGCCGCCGGCCAGCCCGGAGATGCCGGAGCCAACGACAACGACGTCGTATTCTTCGTCCCACCGCATCGAAGCCCCTCCCTAAAACAAATCCAGCTAGCGCGATCTCACCATCGTTCTTCGGGTTGCCGAACCAATCGGTCCGGTAACCCGGACGGCTTGGATTTCAAGCTGTTACGTCGCTCTTTGCCTGCTTGCCGCCTACGCCCTCATTTGATGACTGAAGGGCACGCGTAACTTTGTTGATCTCGCGTCGCAGCCTGTCGGCCTGCTCAATCGAAATGTTCACCTTGCAGGCGATCGCGTCGGGAACCGACACCGCCTGCGCTCTGAGCGCCCGGCCTTTTTTGGTAAGCACGATGCGCACACTGCGCTCGTCCTCGATGTCGCGCACACGGCTCACGAGACCCGCTTTCTCCATGCGTTTGATCATCGGGGACAGCGTCCCGGAATCGAGCAGCAGCCGCTCCCCGATCTCGGTTGGCGACAGCTTGTCCCGCTCCCAGAGCAACAGGAACACCAGATATTGCGGATAGGTGATTCCCAGCGACTTCAGGATCGGCCGGTAGGCCGTGGTCATCGCGCGCGACGCGCTGTAGAGCGCGAAGCACAGCTGCTTTTCGAGATCGAGACTTGGCCCGTCAGCTGCCATTCGCACCCTCCCGTCAGACAAGCTTGGTCGTCACGTCGACATTCCCGCGGGTCGCATTCGAGTAGGGGCAAATCGTGCTGTGCACGAAATCGACGAGCTCTTCGGCTTCCGATTTCGACATGCCCTTCAATGAGACTTCCAACTCCACGGCCAGGCCGAAACCGCCTTCCTCGCGCGGACCAATACCGACAGTGGCCGTCACCGACGCGTCATCGATGGTTTTTTTCTGCTCGCCCGCGACATGGCGCAGCGCCGATTCAAAGCACGCCGCGTAGCCGGCGGCAAACAGTTGTTCGGGGTTGGTGCCCGGGCCGCCATCGCCGCCCAGCTCCTTGGGCACTGACAGCGAAACGTCCAAAACGCCGTCCGCAGTCCGCGCCTGGCCGGCACGTCCGCCCTTCGCCGTCGCGGTCGTCGAATAGAGGACATTCATCACATTCTCCTTACCCGTTTGCAGTTTCTGTTGCCCAGTCCGGGCGCACTGAAGCTTCGAACACCGCCATCGCGAGAGCGGCCGAACCGGTGTGAAAAAAATATCATGCACAATTAAGTTTTGCACGATTCAATTATGCAAAAGACATGATCGGGACGGATTAGCCGCTGGCGGCCACCGGCTGACGCCGCCGCGCCGGCTGCCAGGACTGCCGTCCGGTTGGCACATCGTCGCCGCGCGCAACGATGCGCCCGTCCCGCAGACCGCCGACTAGCGCACCGAACCGAGCGGGGTCGCCGCCCCCCCGGAGCCGCCCGTGGCCGCCGATCCCGTTACGCCGGCCGACGACGGCACCGCGTCACGAGGCGGCTCGGGGGCCACGTCGGCAAAGGTGCCCGAGATAGTCGTGTCCGGAAATTCCTCCTGCAGCCGCGGATAAACCTCGCGCCCGAAATTTCGGATACCGCGCACGGTTTCCTCGTGCTCCAGGAAGCCGGCCTGGCCCATGATCAGCAATTGGCCATAGCCGCCGACATACTCGTAGTGCCTTTTGATCTGCCGATAGACCTGGTCCGGCGTGCCAGCCATCATGATTCCGGCTTCGATGGCTTTCTCCACACTGGCGGCCTTCGCGAAGGCGCTGAGCGGATGCTCGGCGCCACGCAGCATAGCGACGTTTGCCTGGATGGGAACGTAGCCCGGAGGATTTGCGAACTGAGGCAGCACTTTGTTGGCCGTGATGTACCACATCAGCTTCTCCGCACCGGCCACGGCATCGGCTTCGTTGTCGCCGACGTAAATCAACGCCGCATAGGCGAGCCGGTCGATCGGCACGTCGTTGCCGCGGCCCGCCTCGCGCCAGCCTTGGCGATAGGACTCGAAGATCTTGCGCGTGTTTTCAAAGCCGGTCAGGAAGGTCGCCTGCACATATCCCTGGCGGCCGACCTGCTTGGCCCCGCCGGTGCTCGTGGTGCTGATCCAGATCGGGGGGTGGGGATCCTGATAGGAGCGCGGCCAGATGTTGATGTTGCGGTGGTGGAAGAAACGGCCTTCGTGGCTCACCGGCCCGTCATGGCTGGTCCACGCCTTGACGATGAGCTCGAGCGCCTCCTGGAAGCGCTCGTTCATGCGGACCGGATTGCTGTTCGCCGGCGAGATTTCGTAAGGCACGCCGCGCACGAAGCCCGCCTCGACCCGCCCGCGCGACATGATATCGACCAGCGCCATCTCCTCGGCGACCCGGACGGGTTGGCGCCGGTTGGCGATCGGATTGCCGAGGATGAGCAGTCGCGCCTTGGTCGTCAATCGCGCCAGCGCCGCCATGACCAGGGGCGCTGCGGGATCGACGCAGGTGGCGGTCTGATGATGCTCGTTCAGCATGATCTCCAGACCTTCATCCTCGGCGATCAGCCATTCGTCGATGAAACGATCATAGAGCGCGGCCCCCTTCTCCGGATCGTAGTGGCGATTCGGCAGGGTCACCCGGATCGACGCATACTCGTCGGCCGGTGGCAGGTATGGATAGGCGTTTTCGCTGAAATGCCAGGCTCTCATTGGACCCTCGTCAGGTTTTGCGGGGCACTTGACGGCCCCTGTTACTCGTCAAGGAACGACAGCACGGCTTCGGTGAATTGCTCAGGCCGCTCGATCTGGGGGGCGTGGCCGGCATCGGCGATGGCCATGGTTCGGGCGTTCGGCAGAAGCGCCGCGTAGCGCTCCAGGTAGCTATCCGATACCAGCCCGTCATGGGCGCCGCGGATCAGCAGGGCCGGCATGGCCGCGCGATGCAGGCGATGCTTCAGCTTGGGGTTGTGCATGTAAGGCTCCCACGTCAGTAGCGCGAGCGACTCTCGATTGCGCACTGCTTTCTCCAGCTGGGCGTCCGACAGTTTGGCCGGGTCCATCCGGTATTTGTCGGCATCGTGGAACAGCAGGTCGTTCACTTCGTCCTGACCCAGAACGAAGATGTCGGGAATGTCCAGCTCGCCCACCGGTCCCGTCTTGACCCCCACCGGGCCGACCAGAACCAGTCTGGAGATGCGCTCGGGCACGATCGTCGCAAGCTCGGCCGCGATCCACCCGCCGATCGAGCAGCCGACAATCTCGACCGTGGCCAGATCGAGCCGATCCATGAGTTCCAGGTAGACGAATGCAATATCGTCGATCCGGTCGAGCCAGTCGGGCAGGCTGCTGCCGCCAAAGCCCGGATGAGACGGTGCGATCATCCGGCGCGCTTGGGAGAACGGGCCGACGAAGGGATGCGTGGCATCGAAACCCTGTCCGCTGTGCAGAAAGAGAAGCGGCGCGCCGGATCCTTCCTCGACGATCTCAAGCTCGATGTCCCCCATTTTCTCTGTTCTTTGGGTCAACGCCCACCCTCCCTTGTCGCGAAGCCTCGCGCGGTACTGTATGATCGAGCTGCCCTGCGCCCCCGCGGCAAGGGCACTTGGGTCCGATTGAACGTGTCTGCCGGCGTCGCCCCGCCGCTGGCTCGTGTCGGACAAACCGGCTCCTGACGGTGCGGGCGACCTGACGGGAGCTTTGGCGTTGAAATCATTTCGATTGTTCTGATATATGGAATAACTTCTATATTCTGGCACAAGCAAATTGGGGCCGTCAACACAGTTGGATCGGCCGCGGGCAGGGGCGCGGCGATGTGCCCGTATTTCCTCCGGCCGTCGTGTCCTACCACTGACGTACGGCCGGCGTGGCCCGAGCGCCGGAAGCAGCAATACGGCTAGTTGAATGACCAAACCAGTACCGCAATCCAACAAGGCAACCGAGCGCATCCTGCGCGTCCTGACTGTCTTCGCCGACGAGCCCCGCAAGAGCGTCGGCGTGACCGAGCTGAGCCGCAATTTGGGCATGACCAAGAACATGGCGTTTCGCGCGCTCAGCACGCTGGTCAATGAAGGCTATCTGATGCGCGATCCGGGCGGATCGCGCTACGAGTTGGGATACCGGGCCATCGAACTGCGCAACGCCGACTTCGAGGAACAGGACTGGCCGAAGATCTGTGTTGCCTACATGCGCAACATTCACGAGATCACGAGGGAAACGGTGACGCTGTCGATCCGCGCCGGCTTCCACTCGGTGGTAATCGATGGCATCGAGGGGCGTCAGCCAGTCGTCACGCGCGTGCTCTACGGCCGGCCGATTCCGCTCCATGCGGGGCCCGGATCGCGCGCCATACTGGCTTTCATGGCCGACGAGGAGATCGAGGAATTCCTGGCGCAGAACGTCCCGCTGGCGCAGATCAGAGATACCACGATCGTGGAGCCGGCCGCGCTCTGGGACGAGATCCGTCTGGTCCGTCAACGTGGCTACACGACGGGATATCGCGATCATATTCCGATCGGTTCGGCGATCGCATTTCCGGTTCTTGACGGGAGTGGACATTCGGTCGGCGCGATCGCCATCGGCACGGCGGACGAGGTTTCCGGAGATGCGCGGCTGCAGGCGCTCCTGCCGGCGTTGCGGCAGCAGATGGATGAGTTGAACGGTCGCACCGGCGCATCCCTTTCCACCCGCCACTAGCAACGGCGACCGGACCATGCATTCGTCGGCCCATCACGTTTTCGAAGTATTGCGGCTCGTCTGCGCCAACGATGAGGCATCGGGCGTGACCGAGATCAGCCGCCGCCTGTCGTTGCCGGTCAGCACCACGCACCGCGCGCTGACCACGCTGGAGCGAACCGGCTATGTGCGGCGCACAGAATCTGCGAAATACGAAATCGGCAACAATGCCGAGCGGCTTGCGTTCGGTCTGTTGCGGCGATTTCCGATCCGGGAGGCGGCCCAGCCATTTCTCCGCCAGATCGCTGCGGCGACCGACGGCACGACCTCGCTGCATGTTCGCCTTGGATGGTTCGGTATCCGGATCGCGTCGATCTTCAGCGAGAGCGATACGATCTCGAAACTCGAGCGCTTGGGCGAGCCGCACCTGCTGCATCAAAGCATCGGCTCAACGGTGCTTTTGACGATGCTGCCGAGCGGCAGGCAAAATGCCTACCGGGCGTTTGTCGCTTCGCACTACGCCCAGATGTGGGACAAATTCGCGGACGAAACCGTCGCGGCACAGGGCCTGGAGATTCGTCGATCGGGATTTGCCTATGAGCGGGCCGCGCCGATGCACGACGTGTTTGCGGTTCCCGTGCGTGACCCCGATGGGTGCGCGATCGCGGCAGTTACCGTGCAGCGCATGAAGCCGGGCCGCGCACCGATTGCGACCGATTCCCAGCTTGTCCAGTGCATGGATGTGGTCTCTCGGCTCGAAAGCGTCGTGCGATCGAAAATGGATGCGCTGCGCGATCCCTACGCGCATCTCGATCCCGACACGATCCTCCTCGACGTCAAGTCGATCCATTAGGAGCCCGTCGGCCTCCCTTGCCGAGGTCTAGCGCATTTTCCACTTTCGTGGACTCGGCTCCAGCCCGCTAAACGGAGAATGCTCAAGCTCACATGGTGCTGGGAAGCCAGGTGGCGATCACCGGAAACGCCACCAGCAGTGCAATGAGAATCATCTGGGCGATGACAAAGGGAAGCACCCCCCGATAGATCTGGCTGAGTGCGATGTCCGGCGCCATGCCCTTGATGATGAAGACGTTCATGCCGATTGGCGGGGAAATCAGTCCCATCTCGACGACCATGACGACAATCACACCGAACCAGACCGGGTCGACGCCGATGGCCGTTGCGATCGGGAAGAAGATCGGGATGGTCAGCAGGATCATTGCCAACGAATCGAGCGCACAGCCAAGTACAAAATAGATCAAAAGGATGACGATAATCGTCAGCTGTTTAGAGAGATTCAGCGCGACGACGAAGTCGCCCAGAGCGCCGGCAAGACCGCCCAGGGTCAAGAACTTGTTGAGCATGATGGCGCCGATCAGGATGGTAAAGATCATCGCCGTCGTCTTGACGGTCTCGGTCAGGCAACTCACCAGCACTTTGGACGTCATCCGACCGGCGGCCAGAGTTAGAACGAAGGCGCCGACCGCACCGATGCCGGCCGCTTCGGTCGGCGTGAAGGCGCCGGTATAGATGCCGCCGATGACCAGGAGAAACAGCACCAGCGTCAGCAACACGCTCCACAAAGCCCGCAGCTTCTCGACGATCGTGGTTTTCGGGCCGCGTGGGCCGAGCTTGGGATTGATCCGGGTCACGATCGAAACCGTGACCATGAACCCGGCGATTGTCAGAATTCCCGGAATGATGCCCGCGGCGAACAGCTCGGCGATCGACGTCTCAGTAAGAATGCCGTAGAGAACCAGAATGACGCTCGGCGGGATAAGAATGCCGATGGTCCCCCCGGCGGCGATCGCGCCGGTTGCCAGCCGCTCGTCGTATCCGTAGCGGCGCATCTCCGGCAGGGCGACCTGGGTCATGGTGGCGGCGGTCGCCAGGCTCGAGCCGCAGATCGCGGCGAAGCTGCCGCATCCACCGATCGTGGCAAGCGCGAGACCGCCGCGCCGGTGTCCCAGCCAAGTGTTGCAGGCACGGAACAACATCTCCGACAAGCCCGAGCTGGTCGCAAAGTATCCCATCAAGATGAACAGCGGTACGACGCTCAACTCGTGCGTGACGACCGTCTCGAATGCGGTTTGCCCCAGCATCGAAAATGCGGGCTCGGAGCCGATTATGATCACGGACCCGACCAGACCGACCACGCCCAATGCGAATCCAATCGGCATGCCCAGGGCGAGCAGCACGAACATGACGCCCAGCCCGATGAGATTGATCGCAATGAAGTCCATCGACATGCCCGCGTGAGGAAGGCCGGGCGCGGCGGGAGGTCCGTCAGTCCGTCGGCGGCGTATCCCGCGCTTCGGGCTGCCTCCCGGCGACCGCGCCCTTGAACGATTCGTACCAGATGATTGACAAGGCGACCGCCATGGCGCCGGTGCAGGCGAACATCACAGCGGCAATGGGCCAAGCCGGGATGCCCAGCAACTGCGTCATGTCGTTCTTGTCGAACTTGACGAGCATGCGGTCCCAAAGCCGCCAGCCAATCGCGCACACGAACAGAAATGAGGTCCCGAAGGTGATCGTGTCGAGAACCGCCCGGAGCCGGGCCGGCAGATGAACAATGACGATATCAATCCGGATTTGGCCGCGCGTGATCGTCGTCAGACCGAGCCCCAGATAGACGGTCAGCGCCATCAGCAGCTCGGTCAACTCGACCTTGGGCGGGATTGGCCGGCGGAAAACCTCGCGGCCGATCACATCGGCAAACGTCAAAAGCGCAAGCATCGCCAGGGTGACGCCCCCCGCCCAGGCGAGCCATGTCATGGCCCGCCGGACGCGGAGCGGCGGTGACGGCTGCGTATCGGTCGTCACTTATCCTACCGATTGGCGCGCATCTTCGCTTGTCTTACCGATTGGCGCGCATCTTCGCTTGTTGCTTCATGATCAGCTGCAGATCGGCAAGCAGCGCCTTGCCGTCAAGGCCGGCCTTGTCGGCCTTGGCGACCCATTCGTCATACAAGGGCTGTACCTTGCCGCGCCAACGGGCCAGTTCGGCGGGCGAAATTTTGCGGATCTTGTTGCCTGCCTTAATGGCAAGAGCCTTGCCGGCTATGTCGGCCGTGTCCCAGCGTTTGCCGAACAAGCGAGAGGCCGACAAACCGCCGAGCTTGTCCAGGACGGCCTTGTTCTTCGCCGAAAGGCCGTTCCAGCGCTTCTTGTTCATGATGACGAAGAAGGCCGAGGTGTACAGACCGTCCGAAAATTCAAGATGATGCTTGACCAGCTTGGCCAGACGAAAACCCTTGACCTCCGAGTAAGGGAAGAAGGTCCCCGAAACAATGCCGCGCAGGAGCGCTTCGTGCGCCTTGCTGCCCGGCATCGCGACCGGCACGGCGCCGAGCTTGCCGGCGAGAGGGACCCCGCCGCCGCCGACCCTGAGCTTCATGCCCTTCAGGTCTTCCAGTACGGTAACCGGCGTCTTGGTGTGCAGAACCCCCGGACCGGCAACTATGACCGCGAGCAGCTTGACGTCGCCGTATTCCCGCGCGGCCATTTTGTGCTTGGCGTACCATGACCACAGCGCCGCGCTTCCGGTCTCGGCATTCGGCGATATGAACGGCAGTTCGATGGCCTGCATGACTGGAAACCGGCCGGGCGTGTAGGCCGGAACGCCCCACGCGATATCGGCGATGCCGTTCTTGGCCAGATCGTACTGTCCCGGCGGCTTGGCCAGCGGCGCCTTCAGCAGATTGATCTTGAGCGAGCCGCCGGTCGCCTTGTTGACCTGCGCAACCCAGGCCGAGAGCGACAGGCTGATGTGGTGAACCGGCGGCAGCCAGTTGGCCATCCGCAATGTCTCGGCTCTGACCGTGACCGGCGTCGCGACAAGGGCAAGCGTCAACGCTGCACTTGTTGCGGGTATCGCAATCCGTTTCAAGAAAAGCATGGTTTCCATCCCTCGCTCACACGCGGAAATTCGCGGAAATTCGCGATGTCCGCAATTGTTGCCCAGCGTTATTGACCAGCGTTATTGTTCTGTACATTGGAATTCATGCTATCATATAGTACCGATGTGAGTCAAAGCCGGGTAGTGGACGCAGCGCCAGATCATCGGAGATGATTTCGGGCGGCGATGCGGCCTCGAACGTCCGGCCGGCGGCGGGATTAATCCGAAATTCGCGATGCACCGAACCGCGACTGGCGCCGTATCAAAGGGCTCGTTCTTCGGTCCGGCGCGCCCGACTGAGCGACCGCTTGCGCGGGCATGCGTCGACCATGGGTCACAATAACGTCAAAGGGGGCCGGCCGTGAGTTCGAAATCTCCAACGCTTGCGAGCGAATACGACCTGGTGGTGATCGGCTCTGGGGTCGCCGGCCTTGCTACCGCGCTCGCTGCTGTTGAAAGCGGCATGAGCGTGGCCATTCTTGAGAAAGACAAATTGATCGGCGGCGGCACGTGCCGCTCGTATGGTGGCCTGTGGGCAGGCTGCAATCACATCGCCAAAAGCCAGGGCATCGAGGATTCGCGCGAATCTGTTGCCACGTATATGCGGTTCGTAGCCGGAGATCAGGCGGACGACGAGCACTTGCTGGCATACGTGGACTCAGCCCCCGTTGCGCTTGAGGCTTTCGATCGTCTTGGCGTCAAAATCCAGATGTTGCCCGGATTTGCGGATCATTACTTTCCGGTCGCCCCCGGCTCCACCGAGCTTGGACGATCCCTTGAGGTAACCCCCACATCGGTCATGGATCTTGGCGAAATTGGCGAGAAGATCAGGTATGACCGCGTCGATGCGGCCCAGATCTGCGTCAGCGAAATCATTGCCTGGGGCGGCCAGGTGAACAAACGCCACCACGACCAGGCAATCCTGGCCGAGCGGGAGAAAAACAAGATCCGGACAGGTGGCACTGCGCTCATCGTCCACTTTGTCAGAGCGCTGCTAGCGCGCGACACGGTTCCATTTCTTGAGGTTGGCGCCGAAAAACTCCTCCGCACCAATGGCGAGATCGAGGGTGTGGTCACCAGCACGGGGCAGCAGGTTCGTGCCAGACGCGGCGTTGTGCTGGCGACCGGTGGCTGGGAAGGTGATCCCGAACTCACGAAGAATTTTGAGGGACTTCCCGGATGGGTCTCGCCATTTCCCGATGCCGTATCCGGTGACGGCTACCACCTGGCGACCGACGTCGGCGCCGCCACGGCTTTGATCCGCAATAATCTGGCTGTGCAGGTGGGCCTGCCGCTTCCCGCGCTCACCAAAGACGGCGAGACGGAATTCAGGCTTGTACAGATCTGCGAATGCCAGATGCCGCATACAATGATCGTGAATACCCGCGGCGAGCGATTTTCCGATGAATCCTATTTCCAGAACACGGCCGCGGCGATCCGGGAATACGATGTGTGGTCCCGCGAATTCGCGAACCTGCCCTGCTATTTGATCTTCGACAGCCAGTATGTCGAAAATTTCTCATTTTGCGGGGCAGACGTCGGCACGCCGCCACCCGATTGGGTCGACCGGGCCGATACCCTCGACGGTCTTGCGGGCAAGCTGGGCATAGCCGAGGACGGCCTGAGCACCGCAGTAAAGCGCTTCAACGGTTTTGCGCGCGACGGCGTCGACCAGGACTTTCAGCGCGGCGAGAGGAAATGGAAGCTGGCGAACCTGGAAGGGGTCTCCGACGGCACGAACCATAATCCCTCACTTGGAACCGTCGAAAAGGGCCCGTTCTACGGGGTTCAGTTGGCCCCGGCCGCCTTCGTGCCGAGCGGCGGGGTTCGAACGGACTGCAATGCCAACGTCGTCGACACCTGGGGCAAACCGATCCCGAAGCTTTTTGCGGTCGGTAACACGGCCGCCCATCTTGAATACGGAGTCGGATATCAAGCGGGCTATTCGCTGACCGCCGCCATGACTTTCGGCTACCGATGCGTGGAGCATCTTCAACACCGTTGAGCCGATCCGCCGGGCCGCGCGCTACCGAAACGACGGGGAAGGAGGCGCTTGGTCATGCGTTTGGTCTGACACCGCCCGCATCAGCCCCGACATCAGCCCCGACATCAGCCTGTGACGAGATAGAGCGTCAGGATCGGGAACAGGGTGAGCACCGTCAGCCGGACGATGTCCGAGACCACGAATGGCATCACCCCGGCGAAGATACTGGACAGCGATATTCGAGGCGCGAGGCTGTGCAGGACGAAAACGTTCATACCGATCGGCGGCGTAATCATGCCGAGCTCGACCACCACCACATTGATGATGCCCCACCAGATCGGATCGTATCCGAGCTGCGTTACGATCGGCAGCACGAAAGGCAGCGTGATCAGCATCGCAGAGACGGTGTCGAAGATCGCGCCGAGCACGATATAGATGCCGAGCAGCACGAAGATGATGAGGATGGGCGGCAATGGCAGGCCGCCGATCCACGCCTTCAGCATTGGTGGAACCCCGGCGATGGTCACGAAATAGGCGAAGACCGATGCGCCGAAGATGATGACGTAGATCATCGCGGTCGCGGCCGCGCTCTCGATCAAGGCGGTCCAGAAGGCCGTCCAGGTCAGCCGCCGCCGCACGATCGCAAATACCAGCGACAGCACCGCACCGAGGGCTGCCGCTTCCTCGACCGTGACGACGCCACCATAGATGCCGCCCAGGACCGCGATCAACAGCAGGAGGACGGCCCAGGCCGCGATGGTCGCGCGCAGGCGCTCGCGCCAATTGGAACGCGCGCCCGCCGGTCCGACCTCGGGCCGCATCGCGAGATAGATCCGGATCGCAATGAAATGGAAGATGATGGCCAGCGCTGCCGGCACGACGGCGGCGACAAAGAGATCGAGGATATTCACCTGGGTCACAACGGCATAGATGATCATGATGACCGACGGCGGGACCAGCGCGCCAAGGGTTCCGCCGGCCGCAATCGTTCCGGCGGCAAAATGCGGGGCATAGCCGCGCTTCAGCATCTCCGGCAGGGCGACCTTGCCGAAGGTCGCGGCGGTCGCGGTCGAGGAGCCGCAGACCGCGCCGAAGATGCCGCAGCCGGCCATTGTCGCCATCGCCAGCCCGCCCTTGCGATGGCCGACCAGGGCGTTGGCGAAACGGTAGATCTCGGCCGAGAGCCCGCCGGCGGTGGCGAAGCTGCCCATCAAGAGGAACAGCGGGATCACCGCGAGCCCCGGGTTTTCGATATTGCCCGCAATTTCGCTGATGGCGCTCGAGAGCGCCGGCCGCCAGCCCTCCATCATGGCATAGCCGACAATGCCGACCGCCAGCATCGCGACCCCGACCGGGACGTGGAGCAGGATCAAAACGAACATCACGGCGAGGCCGACGACAACGATCAGAAGCGGGTCCATGGAAGCTCAGGCCCCGTGCTGGCGCGGGTCGGCTTGGGGGTCCATGGCGCTGTTTGCGTCATCGCGCAAGCGCTCCTTGCGCCCCAGCGACGCAACGATGATCAGAACCACCAGCAGCTGCACCAGCGTGGAGAGATAGAAAAGGATGGTCACGATCTGCCACCAGGGCCCGATAGGCATGCCGAGGTTTTCGGTCGTCTCGCCGGATTTGAACAACTCGAACACATAAATCTGAAGCTGCCAGGCGATCGCGGCGATCGCGACCAGGGTCAAGCACGCGCCGAACAGCTCCAGCACCTTGTTGCCGGTTGAGCCGGCGAGCCTGCCGAGAAAGCGGATGGTGATGTTCTGCCGCATTGCCAACGCGGCCGGAATGCAGGCGCCGATCGCGATCGCGACGATCAGCTTGATCCAGTCACGCACGCCGTCGATGGGCGCGGTGAAAAGCCAGCTCCCCAGGGCGTTGGCGAGAATGATGCCGGCGAGGATCAGGAGGGCAAGCAACCCCGCCAGGGCGACGATCCGCGTGAAGCGGATCGTCCACCCTTCGAGGCGTTTCATAGGGCCTGCCGAAGCTGGCTCCGGGCTTGGGGTTACTTGCCGGCCCGGATGTTGGCCAGCTCTGCCTTGAGCGCGCCGAGCAGCGCCTTGCCCTTGGGATGCTTGCCCTGCCAGCCAGTGATGACCGGAGCCAGCGCCTTGTCCCATTTCGCTGTCTCGGCCGCCGAGGGGGTCACCAGCCGACGCTTTTTGTCGGCCGCCCACAGCTTGCGCAGCTCGGCATTGCGGTTGTCGGTCATGTTGCCGAAGGTCACCGACGTTGCCTCGCCGCTATGCTTGTCGATCGCGGCGCGGGCCGCGGCCGGTAGGCTGAGATAGACCTTCTTGTTCATCACGATGGCGAGATTCACGGTGCCGAGGCGGCCGAAATAGTGATTTTTGGCGACCTTCGCGACGCCGAAATCGTGGAGTGCGACCGGATGTCCCGTGGTGCCTTGGATACGCCCGCGGCTGATCGCCTCAACGACCTTGGTGAACGGCATCGGCTCGGGCGCCGCGCCCAGCGCCTTGACCGAGGCGACCATGGCCGGGCCAACGGCGCGAATCTTCATACCCCTGAGATCGCGCATCGAGCGGATCGGCTTCTTGGTGTGGAAGGTGTAAGGCGCGGTGGTGAAAAGGCCGATAACGTAGAAGTCCTCGTAGCCGCGCAAGAGACCCTTCTTGTACATACGGTAAGCCGCAACCGAGCCTTCCCTGGAGGACTGGATGATGTTGGGCAGCTCGAACACCGAATTGTCGACGAAACGGCCCGGCGTGTAGGCTGGAATGACCCAGGAAATGTCGGCGACGCCGTCTTGCGTCAGCTTGAGTTGCTTGCCCGGGTGACGGCCCAGCGCGCCGTTCGGAAAGAGCTTGATCGTCAGCGTGTTTTGCGAGTCCCTCATGACCCGCTCGGCCCATGGCTTCATCACCACCTGGAAGGTCATTTCCTTCTCGGGCGTGAAGATGGCGAACTTGAGGACGGTCTTCTGGTTGGTTTGGGCGAGCGCGCCGGACGACGCGATTGCCGCGGCGACGGTGCCGATAAGTAATACCTTCCTGAGCATGACGTACTCCCTTTGGTTCGTTGGTGGGCTCGCCAGGGACGATCCTGGGCGATCGCCGGGACAGGGCCATTCACCTTTATCGCTAAAACACCCGTATCTTTCGACCTATGTTTTTGACTGCCGACCTAATGTTTCTGACTGCCGACCCATGCTTCTGACTGAAAGTTCACCCGACCTAAACTAACAAAACAGGTTGATCCGGGACCTGCTCTAGCCCCGTGAGAAGCAATATTTGATCTTCCATTACCCCGTGTCGGCCATCTCCTATCCAACCGGGAATGAATAGAACCGCAAACAAGCCTAGTGTCTCCTGTACGAAAAGGCAGGACAACCGTGAATTTTCTGAAATCGTGCGGTCCGAATTCCGAGACGCAGGTCAAGGGCCCTGTCAGAGGAAATCGGCTTGAGTCGGGCACGGGAGTTCCATAGCTTCCGGCGATGCGCAATCCCTTCCGTTATTTCAACAGCCTGCCGGAGGCGATCTGCCTCACTGTGGTGATGTACATCGGCTATCCGCTTTCGCTCAGACAGGTTGAGGATTTGCTGTCCGAGCGGGGCATCGATATCTGCCATGAGGCCGTGCGGTTCTGGTGGAACCGGTTCGGTCCGATATTCGCCGCTGAGATCAGGAAGAAACGATCGGCTGCGCTGCGGGCAGAAGCAATGCGGAGCCGGCAAAGTGCCGTCGCAATCTGATCTTGATCGCTGAATGCTTCGTGCGGCTAAAGAAGCTAACGTGTCAGTCTCTGGATGCCGCATACGACCTTGCAGTTGTGATGAGACGCAAAATGATCATCGATTTCACCTCGCTCGCCCCGCGGATTCGTTACAAGTTGCTGACAGCGACGGTCACGCCGCGACCCATCGCCCTGGTCTCAACCCGATCGCGCGACGGGGTGGATAACGCCGCTCCTTTCAGCTTTTTCAATGTCATGGGAGAGGACCCTCCGATCCTCGTTCTGGGCCTTGAAGCGCGCGCAGGTGGTGTATTGAAAGACACCACCAGCAACATCCGCGCTTCGGGGGAATTCGTGGTCAATCTTGTCGACGAAGATATGGCAGAGGCGATGGTCCGCTGCGCCGCCGACTTGCCGTCGGACCAGAGCGAACTATCTTTTGCCGGTCTGGAATCCGAGCCGGCCGAGATCGTCGCCGCCAATCGTATTTCTTGCGCGCCCGTCAGCTTCGAATGCCGACGACACGTCACCCTGGAATTGTCGAACATGCGCAACTTGGTGGTCGGCGAAATCTTGATGATGCACATTCGCGACGAGCTCATCGACACTGAGACGATGCGGGTCGACTGGAGCCTCTATCGTCCCATCGGCCGGCTCTTCGGACGGAACTACGTGCGAACGACCGATTGGTTCTCGCTCAATATTCCGAAGGTGGGCGATGGTCCCGCATAGGGCCCGCGCAGTCGCCCGGCCGGCCATCACCAACGAGCTGATCGTCAATCTGAACGACCAGGAGCACTCACCTGAAAGGGCCGGGCTTTGGAGCGCTGCGAATGCAGTCATTCAGCATTCATGCTGAAAACCAGCTTGGTATCAATGACTTAAATCAGCATTTGCAGTTTGCTACAAGGACGTTGTTATATCGATAGCCGAAACAAAGTATCAATTTTATTGCAAATCGCGGCTCCTGCCCTGTTACTTTCGACAGAGTCGGGGGATAATTCCAAAGGAACGCTCAGCTTGGCCGCTTCGCCCTCCGGGCAGGCAGCGACGGTCAAACACACGGACCCCTTAACGCCATTAAACGGTCAACGGGCCGAACGATGGGGCCAACAGTGGAGGAGATCATGACGCACACCATACGTATTCTCGGCGTGGCCGCTACCGCCGTACTACTCGCGACACAAAGCCTGAGCGCAGCGGAGCGGCCGCTTAGGGTCGGTCTCGACGGCACGTTCGCCCCGCATGCCATGCCGAAGCTCGGCGGCGGTGGTGTCGAAGGCTTTAACGTCGATCTGGCCAACGAGATTGGCCGCAGGCTCAAGCGCAAAATGCAGATCACCGCGACCCAGTTTTCGGGGCTTTTGCCGGGGCTGGCGGCGGGGACTTATGATTTCATCGTCGCGCCGACCACGGTGACGGCGGAACGCGCCAAGAACGTGCTTTTCACCGAGGGCTACCTCAACACCGACTACCAGTTCCTCGTCCGCAAGGACGCGCCAAATGCAACCAAGCTGGCCGATTTCAAGGGCAAGGTCATCTCGGTCAACAAAGGCTCGGCCTATCACAAATGGGCTCTCGGGCTAATCGGTAAAGTTGGCTGGAAGATCCAGTCCTATGGCACCAATACTGATGCCGTCCAAGCAGTGCTCGCTGGCCGCGCCTATGCGAACGTGGCCGGCAACACGGTGATCGCCTGGGCCGCCAAGAAGAACCCGAGCCTAAAGCTCTCCTACCTGCATTCGACCGGCCGCGTCTTCGCCATGCCGTTCCGCAAGAACGACTTTGCAATGCGCAACAAAGTCGAGGCGATTATCGAGTGCATGAAGACGGACGGCACGATGGCCAAGATGTCGCAGAAATGGTTCGGCGTCACGCCCAAAGCGGGCGACGCCGCTGTGACCGTGTTTGCGGGCTACGGCGTGCCCGGCCTGCGCGGCCATCAGCCGGCCAAGCATGCGATGAAGTGCAACTGACCTAACGGCAAGGGGCTCGCCGGATTATCTCTCCGGCGACCCCACGCCAACTGCCGGACCCGCGGTTCTCGCGCCCGCCGTGCGAAGCGACGCATGCGGGCAATGCCGGCCGACCTGGAAGACATGCGAGATTGCCACAGTCCGACATCATGCTACAGGTTGTCGACCTCCACATGGCCTTCGGCACGCTGGAGGTTCTGAAAGGCATTGACCTTGCAATAACCGAGCGCGAGCTCGTCTTCGTCATCGGCCCGTCAGGGTCGGGCAAGAGCACACTGCTGCGCTGCTGCAATCGCCTTGAAGAGCCGGTCAAGGGTCAGGTTTTCGTCGATGGCACCGAGATCACCGCACCCAAAGTCAACCTCAATAAGTTTCGCCAGCGAATCGGCATGGTGTTTCAGTCGTTCAATCTTTATCCCCATCTCTCCGCACTCGCCAACGTCTCGCTGGCGCTGCGTAAGGTCTCGAAGAGATCGCGGGTGGAGGCGGGCGAATTAGCGATGGCCGCGCTGCAGCGCGTCGGGCTGGTCGACAAAGCCCACAGCTACCCTAACGAGCTCTCCGGCGGACAGCAGCAACGCGTTGCGATCGCTCGTGCACTTGCGCTCGAGCCCAAGGTGATGCTGTTCGACGAACCGACGAGCGCGCTCGACCCCGAGTTGGTCGGCGACGTGCTCAACGTCATGAAGGACATGAAGGATGCAGGAATGACCATGCTGGTGGTCAGCCACGAAATGCGTTTTGCCCGCAACGCCGCTGACCGGGTCGTCTTCATGGATCAAGGCGTGATCGTTGAGGAGGGTACGCCCAAGGACATGTTCGGCAAGGCCCAGCACAAGCGCACCCGCGATTTTCTGCAGCAAGTCGACCACTGAGGCGCGCAAGGAAGGCGGGCCATGTCATCCTGGCAGCGTTTCGCGGAAGCCTTCCTCGATTGGGATGTGATCGTCCAGTACCTGCCGGCGATCGGCAGCGGCCTTATCGTGACCGTCGAGATCGCCGCCTTGGTGGTGATTTGCGGGATCGTCCTGGGGCTCGTGTTGGTGGTGCTGCGGTCGTACCGCATCACGGTAGTCAATTGGTTGATTATCGCCTTTGTTGATACGCTGCGGTCGGTGCCGCCGCTGGTGCTGATCCTTCTGCTCTATTTCGGAATGCCGAATATTGGCATCAACATGGGTGGCTTCGTCGTCGTTTGGCTGGTGCTCACGCTGGTGCTCGCTGCCTTTGCGGAAGAGATTTTCTGGGCCGGCTTGCTGTCGGTCGACAAAGGCCAGTGGCAGGCCGCCCGCTCGACAGGGCTCGGCTATACCCAAGCGCTCATCTATGTCGTGATGCCGCAGGCAGTGCGCATGACCATCCCGCCGCTGACCAACCGCACAATCGCGATCACGAAGAACACCGCGCTCGGCACAGTCATCGGGGTCGCGGAGATAATGAACGAAGCGACCACGGCTGTGTCGTTCTCGGGTAACGCCTCGCCTCTATTTGTCGGCGCGCTCGCTTATGTGATGCTGTTCGTGCCTGTGGTCTATCTCGGTCGCTGGATCGAGACCCGGTTCGCGTGGAGAAAGAACTGATGGAAACGCTCATCCATCAGTTCTTCAATCTCGACGTGATGCTTCAGGCCTGGCCGATCGTCTGGCGTGGGCTGATCCTGACGCTGCTGCTGTGTCTTGCGGTCATTCCGCTCGGGCTGATCGGCGGTCTCGTCGTAGCGCTCGCCAACACCTCGCGACATCGTGCGGTGCGCTGGGTGACGGTCGTCTTCGTCGATTTCTTTCGCGCGATACCGCCGCTGGTGCTGCTGATCTTCGTCAAGGAGGGATTGCCATTCGCCGGCATCCGCTTCAGCCCGTTCGTGGCGGTCTGTGTCGCCTTCTTATTGAACAACTCCGCCTATTACGGTGAGATCTTCCGCGCCGGCATCGAGAGCATCGGCACAGGGCAGATGGAGGCGGCGCGCTCCACCGGCCTCTCCAGTTTTCAGGCTATGACCTACGTGATCTTGCCGCAGGCCGCTCGCAACGTTTTGCCTGATCTGTTGAGCAACACAATCGAGGTCGTGAAACTGACCTCGCTCGCCAGCGTGGTGGCATTTCATGAGCTACTCTATTCGGCCGACATGGCGCGGTCGGTCACCTACAACGCCTCGCCAATCGTCATGGCGGCGGCAATTTATCTGATCATGCTGTTGCCGGTGGTTCGCATCCTGGGCCGCCTCGAAAACCGTATGAGCACCTAAAGACGGTCAGGATTTGAGGAATATGGCTATGCGAGAGATTGTCGTTGGCGCCGCGCAGCTGGGTCCGATCCAGAAGGCCGACGACCGCGAAATGGTCGTCGAGCGCATGGTCGCGCTTATGGATCGCGCCCATCAGGCCGGTTGTGATCTGATCGTCTACCCCGAACTCACGCTGACGACGTTCTTTCCGCGTTGGTTTATGGATGACCAGGCCGAGATCGATCGTTGGTTCGAGGCAGAGCTGCCGGGCCCCGACACGCGGGCGCTCTTTGATAGGGCGCGCGCCTGCCAAATCGCAATGTCGTTCGGCTATGCCGAGCTCACGCCCGACGGGCATCATTTCAATACCTCGATCCTGACCGACAAGGACGCCAACATCGTCGGCAAGTACCGCAAGGTGCACCTGCCGGGCCACGCGGAGTTCGACACCGAGCGCGCCTTTCAGCATCTGGAGAAGCGATATTTCGAGCCGGGCGATCTTGGCTTTCCTGTCTGGCGCTCGCTCGGCGGCATTGTCGGCATGTGCATCTGCAACGATCGCCGCTGGCCGGAGACCTACCGGGTGCTGGGCCTCCAGGGCGTGGAGATGGTCCTGCTCGGTTTCAACACGCCCTCGGTCAACTCGCAGAATGGCGGCGAAGGGCCGGAAAAGAGGCTTTTCCACCATCGCCTTTGCCTGCAGTCGGGCGCCTACCAGAACAGCACTTGGGTCGTTGCGGTTGCCAAGGCGGGCGTCGAGGACGGACATCCGCTGATCGGCGGCAGCATGGTCGTCAATCCCGATGGCGAGATCGCCGTAGAGACGAAGACCGAGGCGGACGAGCTGATCGTGCACGCCTGCGACCTCGACGCCTGCACATTCGGAAAGAAGACCATCTTCGACTTCGCGCGCCACCGACGCGTTGAGCATTACGGCCTGATCGTCGAGCAGACCGGAATCGTCGAGCCGTCCGAGTAACCGCCCACCCGATAAATGCGCATCCGCCCCAAGGATCGGGGCCGTAAAGAACCAGGAGCAACATATGACCGGTCTGCGCCTGAACGAGGAAGCAACAGGGGTCTATGTCATCTCGGCCACACCGTTTTCCGATGACGGCGCGCTCGATCTTGAGAGTACCGATCGTCTAGTTGATTTCTATCTAGAGAGCGGCGTTTCAGGCATGACCATCCTCGGCATGATGGGTGAAGCGCCCAAACTGGCGCCTGCGGAATCCGAACAGTTCGTCAGCCAGGTTCTCGGCCGCGTGGCGGGCCGCATCCCGGTCATCGTCGGGGTTTCCAGCCCCGGGACCGACAATCTGCGCCGCCTCTCCGATTTCAGTATGGGCGCCGGGGCCGCCGGCGTGATGATCGCACCGATCGCAGGTCTCAACACTGAAGAGAAGATCTATCGCTATTATGAGCAGGTCTTCGCCACCCTCGGAAACGATGTGCCGGTTTGCTATCAGGACTATCCGCAGACGACCGGCGTTCACATCTCGGTCGATTGTCTGCACCGGCTGGTCGCCGATTTCGCAGCGCTGGTGATGCTGAAACATGAGGACTGCCCGGGCTTGGGTAAGCTGTCGCGCATCGTCGCCGCCGCGCGCGCGGGGGAGACGAGGCGCATCTCAATCCTGGTCGGCAATGGCGGTCTCTACCTGCCGCAGGAACTGGCCCGCGGGGCCGACGGGGCTATGACTGGCTTTGCCTATCCTGAAATGCTGGTCAGCGTGGTAACCAAATTCACGGCTGGCCAGACCGAGGCGGCAGAAGACCTTTTCGATGCGTACCTGCCGCTGGTGCGCCACGAGCAGCAGCCCGGCTATGGACTTGCGATCCGCAAGGAGGTGCTGCGCCGCCGCGGCATTATCGCGAGCGCCAAGACCCGCGCGCCCGGCCCCGCGCTCAGCACCGACGATCAGGACGAGCTGACGCGGCTGATCGCGCGGCAGGAACGCCGCGTGGCGGCGCTCGGCTGATGGATCTCGGTATCAATGGCAAGCGCGCGCTCGTCCTCGCCTCCAGCCGGGGCCTCGGGCTCGGGATCGCCGAAGCACTAGCCGGTGAGGACGCCAATGTCCTGCTTTGTGGACGCTCCGCCGATCGCCTTGAGGCGGCCGCCACGGCGATCTCGGCTCGCGGCGCGGGAACCGCCTCCCATGTCGCGATCGATCTGGCCGACGCAGGCAGCACAGCCGCGCTACACGCCGCCGCACAGGATATGCTGGGCGGAATCGATATTCTGATCAACAACACCGGCGGTCCCCCGCCAGGCTCCATCACGGGACCCGACTTGGCGCTTTGGCGCGAGCAGTTCGAGACCATGGTGGTGCGCGTGATCGACATGACCAATCGCTGCCTGCCCGGCATGCAGAAGGCCGGCTGGGGGCGCATCGTCACGGTGGCCTCGTCGGGCGTCATCCAGCCGATCGCCAATCTCGGCCTATCCAACGCGTTGCGCTCGGCGCTTGTCGGCTGGTCGAAGACGCTCGCGGGCGAGGTCGCCGGGGACGGAGTTACAGTCAATATCGTCGTCCCGGGCCGTATCCATACCGAGCGGGTCGACGAGCTCGACGCAGCTGCGGCCAGGCGGCAAGACAAGGCCGTGGCTGAAGTTGCAGCGGCTTCGCGCGCGACGATCCCGGCTGGCCGCTATGGACGGATCGAGGAGTTCGCAGCGGTGGCTGCTTTTCTGGCGAGCGCGCCGGCGAGTTATGTAACGGGTAGTATCGTCCGCTGCGACGGCGGCGCGATCCGCTCGGTTTGACGCCGGTGGACCCGCGGAGGAGACTGAACATGGCAGCATTCGATCTGATCATCAAAGACGGAACCGTCGCCACGGCGAGCGATACGTTCGGGGCCGATATCGCAATCCGCGACGGCCGTATTGCGGCGCTCGGCCACGATCTAGGCACGGCCGAACGGACGATCGATGCCAAAGACATGCTGGTTCTGCCCGGCGGGGTCGACGCGCACTGCCATATCGAGCAGGAATCCTCGTTCAAGCTCATGACCGCGGACGATTTTTATTCCGGCAGCGTGTCCGCGGCCTTCGGCGGAACGACGACGATCATGCCCTTCGCGGCCCAGCATCGGGGGCAGAGCCTGCGCGAAGTCGTCAAATCGGCCCATGAGCGCGCCGGGCCCAAATGCGTCATCGACTACGCCTTTCACCTTATCATCTCCGACCCCACCGAGCAGGTGCTGGGGCAGGAGCTGCCGGCGCTGATCATGGACGGCTACATCTCCTTCAAGGTCTACATGACCTACGCGGCGCTCAAGATCAGCGATCGGGAGATTCTGGAGGTCCTGGCGCTGGCCCGGAGCCATGGCGCCATGACCATGGTCCACGCCGAGAACGACGATGTTATCTCCTGGATCACAGAGCGCCTGCTGACGCGCGGCCACACGGCGCCGAAATACCATGCCATCAGCCACCCCCAGATCGCCGAGAGCGAGGCCTCGCGCCGCGCGATCGACCTTGCCCGGCTGATCGACGCGCCGCTTCTGATCGTCCATGTCTCCGCCCCGGAGGCCGCGGCGGCGATCCTGCAGGCACGTAATAACGGCGTGGAGATCTATGGCGAGACCTGCCCGCAATATCTCTTCCTGACCGCCAAGGATCTCGACCGCGAGGGCATGGAGGGCGCCAAGTTTTGCTGCTCGCCGCCGCCGCGCGACGAGGCCGCGCAGGAAGCGATCTGGCGCGGGCTCAAGAACGGCACTTTCCAGGTCTACTCATCCGACCACGCGCCCTACCGGTTCGACGAGAGCGGCAAGCTCAACGCGGGCCCGACCCCAACATTCAAACAGATTGCAAACGGGGTGCCGGGGCTAGAAGTGCGCATGCCGCTGCTGTTTTCCGAAGGCGTCGGCAAGGGCCGCCTCAGCCTCAACGAGTTCGTTGCGCTGACGTCGACCAATCCAGCCAAGATTTACGGCATTCACCCCCGCAAGGGCACGATCGCGGTGGGCTCGGACGCCGATCTGGCGATCTGGGATCCAAAATGGGAGCGCAGGATTTCGCACGATTTCCTGCACGACAATGTCGGCTACACGCCTTATGAGGGGCGGGTGGTAACCGGATGGCCCCGAACCGTGATCAGCCGCGGGCGCGTTGTCGTCGAAGACGAGACGCTGAAGGCCGATCGTGGCTCGGGCGCGTTTCTGGAGCGCCAGCCAGCCGAACGGCGGCGATCGGCGCACCACCTCGCGCCGGAGCTCGATCCGGCACGAAATTTCGACGCCGATCTCTTGTAGGAGGGCCCAGGACATGGCCGGCACAGGCAAGACCGTCCTCGTCATCAATCCCAACTCGAACGCCGATGTAACCGCGGGAATATCGCAGGCGCTCGATCCGCTGCGCCTGCCGGGCGGCCCGGAAATCCGTTGCGAAACGCTGGCGGAAGGTCCCTTCGGCATCGAGAGCCAGGCCGATGTCGAATCGGTGACGATGCCGCTTCGCCGACTGGTGGCCGAACGCACCGAGGCCGACGCTTTCATTATCGCCTGCTATTCCGATCCGGGCCTCCATGTTTGTCGCGAGGCCACCGCCAAGCCGGTCTTCGGCATCCAGGAATGCGCAGTCCTGACCGCGGCGGCGCGCGGCGACCGGTTCGGCGTTATCGCGATCAAGACCGCGTCGATCCGCCGGCATCTTCGCTACCTGCGCCAGATGGGCGCGATAGACCGGCTGGCGGGCGAGCGGGCGGTCGATCTGAGCGTGGCGGAGACCGGCCAAGGCGGCAAGACCTATGACCGCCTGGCGGCGATCGGCGGCGAACTGCGCGATCTCGACGGCGCCGACACGATCATTCTTGGCTGTGCCGGCATGGCCCGCCACCGCGTGGCACTGGAGGCCGAACTCGGCATTCCCGTGATCGATCCAACGCAGGCGGCGGCGGCGATGGCCGTGGGCACGGTCTTGCTCGCTCAAGGCACTGAAGCCGGCCGCGACGCAACCGCCGCTCGCGCGGTCTTGGATGAAAAAAATGAACACTCTCGTTCACCTTGAAAGCGCAGTCGGTCGCTCCGCCTTCTTGCCAGTGCTATCCGCCTTCGAATGTTTTGCCACCCGACATCGTCGAGGCGATCCTCGATGGCCGTCAGCCGTTCGAACTGACCGCAAGCCGGCTGAAGCGGATCCGCGATTTGCCAATCTCGTGGGCAGAGCAGCGGCAGCTCCTGGGATTCGCCTAATCCGCGATCAATGATCCCCCCAAGAAGTTATGGACCCTGAAAACTGCCGACAGAGACGCTAGGCGGTTCTGACCTCGAAATTTGGGCTTCCGGGGTCTCCCTGCCATGGCTGCCGGCCGCATACGGGCAAAACGCCCCGGAACCGCGACGTTATCGCCGCTCCAGTCCGTGGACCGAGGTTCGCCTAAGAGGGGATGGTGGTGCAGGCAGTCTTGAGCGAACCCGTCTCCGCTAGAATTCCCTGTTAAACAGGGAAAAAACAGGGAATTTCTACGAAAATGGGCGAAATCGCACCATCGGTGCACCTATAAAAAACTGATATTGCGCGGTAATTTTTACAAATTCCCTAAGCGACGGAACAGGGAAATTTTCCGACCGAACAGGGATTTTTCTCGCAACATCAGGGAAATGCATCTGCGGATCAGGGTATGTCTCAACAGTCTTGCTGCAGATTCACATCAGGCACACGGGCGTCGGC
>Ga0307380_10000218_pt1 | contig 98744 bp, 93 predicted proteins | sample UN3MG_FD_202239 | JGI IMG/M metagenome (GOLD analysis project Ga0307380, IMG submission 202239) | Soil microbial communities from Risofladan, Vaasa, Finland - UN-3 | ecosystem: Environmental > Terrestrial > Soil > Coastal area > Acid sulfate soil | place: Finland: Risofladan, Vaasa | collected...
TTCACTGCTGACCTTCGGGCAAGAGGGCTTACCATTTTTTTGCGTTGATCTCCTTTAGCAATTCAATATCTAATACCTGCTGGGCTACTACCCGCTTCAGCCTGGCGTTTTCTTCTTCTAATGCCTTGAGCCGCCTTAGTTCAGAAAGGGTCATCCCACCATACTTACCCTTCCAGCGGTGAATGGTCGCTGGCGAAACCCCATGCTCCCGAGCCGCGTTAACCACTGGTACCCCCGATTCAACCTCTTTGAGGATGCGGAATACCTGCGCCTCCGAATACCTTCTTGTTTTCACTTATGCTCCCTCCTGTTCTTATTTTACAGGAGTCTCGCATTAAAGGTGGTCCTATTTTCGGGGGGCAGGCCACTGTACCTTCGCTCTGCCGCTATACTTGTGCCTCCGTCCGTGCTTTTCACCGTGCTCCCCGTGCGTGCTTTCCGTGCATGCTCCTTCGTTCCTTATCTCCACAGTGGGAGCACGGTTCTCAGTTTCTAGTTTTTCCTTGCTTCCAGAGTTCCCATGGTTTCTCCTATAATTCTTATATATAACACTTGAACTTTGAATCGAGAACATTCTCAGAACATTGCCGAGAACTACTATTTAGAATGCGAAATAACCAAAACCGCAAACTAAATAAGCAAGGGTAGTCACTCCCGTACCACTAATCTAAGGGTAGTAAATCGTAGTGGTATTTACTACCCCTATGGTAGTTCTCAGGGGTAGTATGACAATGGTAGTAGTAGGAGTAGCCAATGGTAGCAAACAGTAGTAGTATGACACGAAGGCAGCGGGCCTTCACATTTTAAGCAAGAGTTAGCGACGGGCTATGTCAGAGGTCACAAAAAGATGTTTTGTTGAATCTTGTCACAGCCAGATTGAACAATTGTCGGAGGGTGCCGTGGTAGCTGCAGGGATACGGGTAAGCCTACATTTGGCAGCATTGACAATCACCGAAATCGGGGTAGAATTAGAGTACATGTCAAACGATGTCTCAAGTCATTAATAGCTGAGAGGTAGGATGAAGATAAGGAACAACTTGATGGCTGACGCGGTGTTCGAGGGTGGGGGCGTTAAAGGGATAGGCCTCGTTGGTGCCGTTGCCGTCGCTGAAGAGAGGGGTTACCAATGGGTAAATATAGCTGGCACCTCAGCCGGGGCAATTGTTGCTGCACTATTGGCTGCTGGCTACAGTGCAGCTGAGATGAGAGAGATAATGGAAGAACTGGACTACAATAGATTTAAGGACGCCAGTCCCCTCGATAGAGTGCCCTTAGCAGGGCCGATGGCCAGTCTGATCCTTGAAAAGGGCATTTACGAAGGCAAGTTCCTTGAGAATTGGATTAGAGGATTACTTCACGAGAAGAATGTTGATACTTTCAATGACCTCATCGTGCCGGAGTACAAGGATAGTGAGCAATATCGTTTCAAACTCAGAGTAATCGCCTCAGATATCTCCCGTGGCCGATTGCTGGTGTTGCCCCAAGATATGGCTGACTTTGGTGTTCTCCCTGAGGCTCTTAATGTGGCTGCCGCCGTAAGGATGAGTATGAGCATCCCTTTTTTCTACGAACCGGTTAAACTTCGGAACATGAAGACGAACCAGGTAAGCTATATCGTAGACGGCGGTATATTGAGCAATTTCCCGGTATGGTTATTTGATACTGAGGGAGAGGTGCCTGAGTGGCCTACCTTCGGCTTCAAGTTAGTCGAGCCTGAACAGGACCATGCAATTCCTCACCACGTGCGGGGACCAATCAGCCTTCTTACTGCTTTGTTCTCAACAATGATGGAAGCTAACGATGCGCGCTACATCAAAGACGAACAGTTTATCCGTACGATTCCAATACCAACTTTGGGCGTGGGGACAACCGATTTTGACATTTCTAGGGAGAAGAGTGAAGCGCTGTATCAATCCGGTAGGGAAGCGGCGGAGACCTTCTTTGATGTCTGGGATTTCGCTAAATACATTGATAAATACCGAAAAGGCAAGCCCCGAATAGAAAGGGGACTACGTCTTAATTCAGGTTAAGCTGATTATGCAGTCAATTATCGATTCTTTCCTGGTCTGGTGGCTTCGTAGTGGTCGGTATAGATGGTCTTGGTTGCGTCGTCGGTTATTTGAGCGTCGCTATCTAACTACTATACTGCCAATGGTAAACTCGCTAGAAGAAATCGAAGCTTGCCTGAGGCAGGTAACATGGACAATGGACGGACCATTGCATCTATTCGATTGCGTCAGCTATCCAAACGTCACATGGGCCAAAAAGAAGGATGACTGTGATGGTTTCTCAAGTCTGGCCGCAGAGCTACTGAATCGATGGAATCCCAATTGTAATCCGGTCTTAGTGACAGCTATGGTACGTCCAGTTCGGGATAGTCATACCGTGTGTGTATTTATCAGCCCGCAAGGCAACCTGTGTTTTTTCGACAATAGCTCATTGCGCTGTGAGAATTACCAGACATATGGTGAAGTAGTTACCCGAATTAGCAAGCATGCCGACAGGCTGATCTGCTGGGATGTCAGGAACCCTGCCACACTTGAGCTGGTAGAATTCCACAAAGTATGAACCGGCGGCAGGCACCAAGCTCCTGCTGGTCAATTACATCAGACTGGTACCAGATTAGCTTTGTCTTGATATTGTATTGAACAAGATGGCTTAATGTGATTCCGCTTGACTCCTCGCGTTAATTAAAGCGGTCCACGCCTCAATTCAAATATCACTGGATTTGCCGGGTCGGGGCAGGCAATAGTAGCCTTGTTTGGGTCCTTTTCCCAAGAGAATGAACCTCCAAATTGTAGTACTTCAGCGAAAGGAAAAAGTGTGTAGAATGCCCATGAACAAATGCCGGGCGGAGTTTTTTGCCCGATGATGAATTCATCGCCAACCCTATGTCCAGCTTCGCAAGTGCCTCTTTGGGATATGACCTTGGCTATTACAATAGACATCCTGTCCCCTTGTAACTATCTAGTATTCGCTGAGTTCAACCTGAGTGACTCCTATGCCCCCATGATAGCGGTCAGCCAGTCTATGAAACCTTACCAAAGGATGTTTTGATAAGTAACGTCCAACTTCCTGGCGCAGTACGCCTGATCCCTTGCCATGAACGACCCACACCCGATATAACCCAGCCCGAAATGCTGCGTGCAAGAAATCATCGAGCTTAGGGAGAGCCTCGTCTACAGTCAGGCGATGGAGATCTATCTCTTCTTTAATCGGAATCATCTGTCAATTGCTCGGATGAAAGTTAAGTCCACGAATTCTTGGCTAGACAGATTATATCACTATTGTATTGGTTATTCGTATATCCGTTTACGCTTAACATTCCGTATATCTCTCCGTCCTTGAGCACGTGAAGGGTGTAATAACCATAGTGGCCTGCCCCCAAAAAGGATACCACTATTTGTGCAGTGGTAGGTTCAATATAAAAAAGGGGCGCCTTAATAGAGACGCCCCTTTTCCCTTTTAGCCATTCGAAGGCTGGATACCTAGTTCATCTGCGTCGCGTCGTAGTCCTGACCACTATCTATCGCTGCACAATCTTCAGACGATTGATCGTGTGGTACCTTGACCATAACGCTGCCCTCACACTCGCCGCCTCTGCCATCGCTAGCTGTGAACCATATCATATAAACCCTACCGTCGCTTGTTCCCGAACGCTCAGCCCTAACTGAGGCTGTATCTGTGCCGATGCCAGAAGCATCCGGAGCATGTTTTTCACCACCTGAACCCAGATCTGAGGCAGTGGGCTCATCGCTGGTAATAGCATCTATGTTAATCGTGATAGGATCACCGTCCGGGTCGGTTACGCCCATTATGACAATGTCAACGAACTTATGATTGGCTGGCCACAGACAGCCGGGGTCGGCATACGCTTCAGAGCAATCGGGTGGCAGATTGGGGGTAAAAGTAGCGTCATCACTGTCGCTGCAAACCACTTCAGAGCAGTATTCTGTACTAGCAGTGAAAGTAATAATCACCGGATCGCCAGCACCTTCAGGAGCGGTAACTGTTACCACATTTTCCCCATCAATAGCTACCGTCCATCCCAAAGGTGGGGTACTATTGGTCCAGGAAATGCTACCAGCACCCCCGTAGACGATGTAGTCATCTAGGTCAAACGTCTCAAAGGGGGCATTCTGGTCAGGAATGTCATCCACAATTGGAGTCTCACAGACGTTGATAATGTCAGAATCCTCAGCCTGTGCTGAGGCACCATTAGCGGTAACATTCATCTCTGCCTTCCATGTATATGTTCCCGGCGTATCTGGTGCAACCGTGTAGGTCTCAGTTGCAGAGCCCTTGAAATCGTCAAGGATAATAGTAGCATAGGGATTACCATCCTTGTAGACCTCCACTGTACCATCGGCCAAGAACCTCTCCACGGAGTAGTTAACATCCACATCGTAGCCGTCAACATCACAGGCACATGGAGGAGCATCAACGGTAACCTGCACCGGGAATATAGTAGCCTGGAGAATGACGATGTACCAACCTGTACTCAGCCAACTATTCCAGGACGAAGGATAGTAGGCATCCCAATGTCCGTCCCCTGCCTGGGCATTGACAATAAACTCGCAGTAGTCGCCCCACCAGTCACCTGCCGGTGTCTCCGCATTAGCAGGTGCACTTGGTATGTTCGCTACCTCCATAAGTTCAAGCCCTTTGAACACGCTGAACATGGCATAGGAGTGGTCTTTATTGCCATACCAGGTACCACTGGGTACATCATTCCATCGTGAATTAATGAAATTAATGGCTGCCTGTGCCCTGGCTGTATTATTAGCATCACCGACATAATACATTTCTACCAGTAGGCCCCCGGTCTTGGCAATATTCACGTAGGTATTGGGATCACCATATCCCGAGCCGCCGCTCACGGCATTTTGAATGTAGTCTATCCAGATATCCAGCTCGGTCTTAACAAATGGTGGTGCGTCGATACCCCACTGTTCCGCGGCAATGAGTCCCAGGACGGGCCACTGAGCCGTGGAGTTATCTGAATCGCTGTAGTTTGCATAATATCTCCAGCCGCCTTGACCAGTGCCAGCGTCAACTTGACCAAAAGCCACCCAGTCTACCACGTCAACCATCACTTCCTCATAGGTCCAGCCAATACAGTCACCTCCGGTAGTTACAACACGGTCCGGTGTGTTGCTGGCAACAATAGCCTGCATCACCATCCCGGTCTCGTAGACCTCACGATTTATATTTTCATCGTAAAACTTAACACCAAAGGTATCCCCGTCACTATCGGGGTCGCCAGCCGGTTGCGTACTGATGGAAATTTTATCGGCATATAAAAAGATGAAATCAAGGCCATCTTCAACTCGCCTAGAGTAAGTACCAACCGGGCTAGGAACGCTGCTATCTGGACCAGGAAAGTAACCCTCATTCTCAAAGGCAAGCACGGCGGCTGCGGTAGCCGCAACCGGATTTGGATATGGCATTTGACAAATGCGTCCATCGACCTGCTGCTGGGTTGCCAGCCATGCCAGTCCGTCCTGTATAGCTTGGTCAATTTCCAACTGTGTGGCTGCTTGAACTGGAATTCCCAACATGCCAACAAGTAAAACCAAGCTGACCAATACCAATAAAATCTTGTGTTTCACTATATTTACTCCTTTCTCTATATTGTATTTTCATTACTGGCTTCACCGAACTGCGCCCGCTTAAGATTTCTTATATCTGGGGTACAGCTCCATAATACAGCCTGCTCTTTTTACAAGTCATCACCTCCTTTCGTCTCAAGATAATGCCTTTATGCCTTGACTTGAGCTATGTCAACTCCGTTTTACCTCTAGCCTTACTAAGCCCACAAATCTTCTGGTGTTGATAGCCAAATTTACAACGTTCAGCTTTCATTGTGTATTCTCCAAAAGAATAGTTTTATATGATGATTTTACGTATTTTCACAAAGATGACCCGACAGAAATAAAGTATGGCGATAGTTTACTCCTGAGACGTAAACCGGATGCTTAATTATCCTGAAAGGTAGATTCTTAGGCACACTGTATAGTTAGTTTTGAGGTATATAAGAGGTGATTTCTTTCCGCGAAGTGGTCACTGAACAAAGTAGCGGATTGTTCACCGAGAGGATTGCTGAGATCTCCTCAGGGGTCTCGATAAGCAGTAACAGGATGAGTTGCGGATAACTGAGTTTAGTCTTATGATGAATTGGTAGCCAGCCCCTCAAATGAGTCGGAGTAGGTGAAAATGACAAGTCCTGAGGACAGCGGAGAGTATTTTAAAACTGTAGTTGACAGACTCATTGAAGAAGCATGCCTACTGTTAGAGGATGTGCTCAAGGCTACCGAGGCAAGTGATAGCAGAGCAAAAGCCCAAAAGGCACATTGGACAGAACGTCATAGACTCCAGGTGCTTCTCGAAGCCGCCGTAGAAACGCAGAAGAGCTTGCCTAGCACTATAGTCGCCCCATGGTTCTTAGCCGAATTGAGAGGAACACTGGATGTAGTTCGTCGGTGGCAGCAAAGCCCCTATTGGCCGAACATTGAGAAGTCGCTCAAGGATAAGGATGCTTTTGATCATACCATTGCCATGTTACACGTAGCAGAGCATTTGGAGTGGGGAGGTCATAAAGTGGAAATTGTAAAAGAAGGCATCAGCCCTTCCCCAGATTTAACGCTTCGGGCGATCGGAGGCTCGCAAGATGCAATTGTCATTGAGTGCTACCAACCCGCTGTCTTACGTGGTAAACCGTCAGAACTAGTTACTAAGGAGGCTGAAAACATCGTAAAGAAATCAATGGAGAAAGCCAAACGCCAGATCGGAGCTGAGATACCCGGCATTATTGCTATATGTGGTTATAATCAGTCAAGTAGCAATTTGAGAGTGTTGGAAGAGGTCGCTGAAAAAAGGTTGTCTATAACTGACCGTACTAGCTTCGGCGGCTTTTTGCTTATAAAGCTAGGTGTCACATTTAGCCGAGAGGGGGATAAACTCTCTTTCACGACTACAAGAAGCGCCGAGTTCATACGCAATCCAGCCTATTTTGGCAGGATTGATATTGAAGCCAAGGTACCCAAGGACAACCCAAATCTCATAAAAAGCGAGCTTACAGACATACTTACGGATGCTCTGGTGTCTGGGAATACAAAAGCATTACTTCCAAAGGCTGAACACGGGCGGCGCGAGGGGGTCTACCCACGACGAGCAAAAGCAATTAAGCTTACCGTTGTGAAAGAGCCGGAAGCGCTCGGTCGATCCATCGTACACGGCAAGGGTGAGAAAGTTCCTCCGCTTTTCTTAAGTGAGGGAAATGTTGACTACCAGTGTGGTCAGTGTGGAGTCTTGTTAGCTGAGCGTATTTGGAAGTTCTCCCTCAGTAATGTAGTAATTCAATGCCCTTTATGCAATTCATATAATGAGACTGCAATCCTGCAACTCCGAGATTATCCAACGGTTCTGATTACAAAAGGAAACTACTACTTCTCGAACGCAGTGAGGCTCAAAGCAGGGCGATGTCTGCGGGGTAAGTGACATCTTAAGAAGTTCTTGTCTTCCCGAGAGATGCAGCTTCAAAGCGCCTGCCCCAAATCAGATGATATTTCGGCTTAGAATAGTCGCTTGTCTGCAAGGGACCGATCGACTTACACAGAAGTTTGAGTTATCACTCACATTGCACAGAAGCTTAGATTGTGCAGCCTCACCGACAAAAAAGAGGGACTCTCCCTAATGTCAATGGGAGGCCACCTACAGATTTTCTAACTACCACGTTTAGAATGCCTGAATAGAGCAAACGAGCAAATCGTCAAAGCGGGAAACAAGGCAGGACTCTAATGCCGCGCAAAAGTGTCCGCGAGATCCTTCATAGGGTTGACTCTAATCTCAGGATAGTTGAAGCACGCCCCTGGCCAGGTAAGCAAAAGTTATCTATAGAGGATTTTGAGGCTGCGGCTGGCGTCAATTGTAGCAACTGCCACCGGGAATGCTTTAGGAGCCGTGACGGGCTGTGTATGGAGTGCTGGGAGAAGGCAAACGAATTTGAGATTTGTGATAAAACGGGAATATTGGAGTTCCTGCCAAAAGATGCGATTATGGCAATCGTTAGGCCAGCCAAAAAAGAAAGTTAATAAAAAACAACTGGCATAATGCTTGGTGGTAGCAGTCCTGGTCCTGGTTCTACTTTCTTCGCGATTCCTGGTGGAAGCTCATCTTGTGGTTTGTCCGCAAGTACTGATCCCCAACTAGTGAGCGACACTGCCAGTGCCAAAATGAGGCAGATACTGCCAAACAGCACCAATTAATGTTGCTCTTTTCACCTTTGTCTCCTTTTCTTAAATTTGTATATCAACCGGTCTTTCCCGAGCGTCAATAGGTCTCTCCCTATCGCCATTACATCCTTATTGTTTCAGAGGCATCACCTCCCGCAATAAATCCCTTTCGAGTTTGTCCGCCATTTTATGAGCCATATTTATAGCCTTCATCCCAAGACCATTCGAATATCTGGTTAGAAACTGCCTTGCCCGCTCGCTGTCCTTGTAGTAGGCTTTGAGGGCAACTTTTTCTACAACCGGCTGCAATTTGAGTTCTTTCGCTTCAAATGCTGCCCAGGCCTCCCTCACATCACCTATCAGGTCGCCATAGTGTGCATCTACCAAGCCTTCCAGTCTATTAAAGGCCCAAAAAGCTGACTCATCATCTTCCACATCAGTTCCAATGGTGTATTCATACGGGACTTCCAAAATCCCCATATACCAAGGGACGAAGACGCTGGAACAGGGGGCACTGAGGGCCCACCAGGCAACACCACCTATCTCAGCGGGCAACCAGTTTCTTAACTGAGCAACTATACATACCTCCGTAGATGTGCGACAAATGCTTCTTTCCTGAGTGTGATGTGGCGAAACTTCATACCCGTTGGTTAAATCGTATTCAGTCCCTTCATAGTGGTCCCTCATGATGGATATAACATCCTCTACTGTAACCTCAGGAACAAACTCAGCAAGGAGGCTTTCGACTCTCCAGTGCCGCCGAATATTAGACGGCCTTTCAGCCCTCGCTGGATCCCCATATGTTTCAGCGAAATTAAAGGGCTCGCCACTAGCAGGGTCATACCAACCCCTCTCCACTGCAAAGTTGACAACATTCTCCGACCACATAAAGTTCTCATTATCATCGAAGTCAATTTCACCTATCCGGAAGCAATTTGCCATCATCGCATAACCATCATCCGGAACCCTTTTTGCTACCCACTGTCCTTCTCGTGGTATTTCAATAAACCAGCCCTCGTTGGGGTCTGCTATTCCAAAGGCTGTTCCTGGGTCTCCACTAAGCCAACAATCCTCAGAGAGTTGCCCCATAATCTCCACAGCTTCCCTGGCTGTTTTCGCTCTCTCTAAGGCTATCTGTTGGAATTCAGTCCATATAACTCCGCCTTCCTTTAGCTCATATTCATCCTCTGGCACAAGCTCTTCTCTTGATGGGGCGTAGTTGTTTGCTATAGATACCTGGTATTCATTAATACCAGTGGTAATGGTGCCCGGGATATAGTCCATATCAAAGATAGTGGAAGCGATATAGGCATAAGTCTCCTCTGGCTGAGGTATTGAGCCACCTGAATAAAGCTCAAATTCGTCTCCGGGTTCATGCTGTATTCTGGGCACAACAATCAAGTGTTGTGTTGAGGGACCACCGAGGTCTTCATTGTGGGCAAGAAAAACAGATGAATCAAGTGTAGCATCTTTCCCCACAATTAGTGTCGTGCACTTCCCCCTGATTAGGAGACTGTCTATGCTGGATTGTGTATCTTCTTCCTGCGCGGCAACAAAGCCTGTGCCAAACATTCCAATGACAAACACCAAGGCCAACAGGATACTGAATAACTTTTTCACCTTTCCCTCCTTTATTAGATTTTTATATCAATCGGTCTTTCCCGAGCGTCAATAGGTCTTTCCCTATCGCCCTTATTATTGTTTCAGAGGCATCACCTCCCCGCTTACTTTTCTTTACCCATTAATAAAGCCAAAGGGCTCAAAGGTACACCCACACTTTGGGTCTCTGAGCAATGCCATGATTATTAAAGCGGTTGATGACGAGACCCCGGACCGTGCTGTTCCCGGCCGTGATGCGCAACCCACTTACGCCAACTCCCGCATTACTGCCGTCCAGCTCGATCATAAGCACGGCATTAATCCCCAGTCCCGGTCCATTCGTGTTGGTAGTGGCACCCGGCTGAGTGTACCCATCTATGATCACCATGTCGGTAATGGTCGGCAGAGCAGAGGTCGGCTGGATCGTATGCGGCCCAGGACCGGGGATGTTAAAGGTGATAGTGTCGGGGCCAGCGTTAGCGTTCGCGGTGTTGATCGCCTCGCGCAAGCTACAGTGCGTTGCGCCACACGTGCCGTCATCGATGTCATCCGTTGTGTTAACGGTGAAGGTGGTCTGGGCTTGGACAACGCTGGCAGACGTCATCAGTCCAACCAGTGAAAATACCAGCACCAGAGCGAAAAGAATACCCCAAAACCTTTTCATGCTTCACGTCCTCCCCTATCCTTAAATATCAATAGCAATTATTTTCCCAATCAAAAAGGGCACCGCATACTGTAACCAAACAGCATTACCGATGCCCTTCATCCTCGTTACCTTCTTTAACTCAGTTTATGTTGTTCTATACTTATTTTATATTGGAATATCACGTTAGTCCTTTCCTGCGACTTTGTCTAGTATCCTAAAGGAGGAAATTGGCTGGCCTAAAGGAGTAATTTATTCCTATCGTTGGAAAGGTAGTCACAGCTTTGGGGACGGACATAGCACTAAAGGCTACCCCATTGCACAATCAGCCAACTTGTGCAGGAGAACCGTCTCCCTTAGCGAACTACGGCAAACTCCCGGAACTTCTCAGGCAGGGACAGTGGGCAGGGAACCCACTACTACTCGTAATCTTCTCCATTATAGCCTCATTATAGCCTCCTCTGCGTATAACGACTATTACACGCAAGGGGGATGATACTTGCCGATTGCTAGGGGCTAGTATTTTTCTAAAAGACAGGCTACGGTTTTGCAGACAGTTTGGCGACATTTTGGCGACAAACTGTTTAGCACCTCCCAGCACAGGGTAGCACAGCCAGATACAAAAGTCTGTTTTGCCTCGGGCAGGACAGCACAAAATCGTATCTGAGGGAACTGAATAGCACTGTCACTCACGCTTTTCGGGAGCAGTACCATAACCCTCTCGGGCAGACGTCCAACGCAAATTGCATGGCAAGACGTATACCCGTGTCAAGGGGTGAATTGACATTGAGTGATGCCAAATCTAAAATGAGCACTAGAGGAGGCAAGAGCGTTGGCGCTATGGGGAGAAGGGCAAGTATAATTCGACATATTGAAGGTGGTCGGGGCGAGAGAATTTGAACCTCCTCCAGCCCGAGTCCTTTAAGATTACTGGTCGGGGCGGGCAGATTTGAACTGCCGGCCTCCGCGTCCCGAACGCGGCGCGCTAACCAGACTGCGCTACGCCCCGATAGCTAATATTATAATCGGATTTGACCTCCGGGACAACAATTATGAGCTAAAGAGACTGTTTATAAGGGAGAGCTTGAAGGAACGGAGCCCTTCCTCAGAAAATCTTCCCCTTGGTGAGGATAGGAATGCTACTGGGGAGCTAAAGAGGGGCTTCGCCCCTCTTTAAAAATCCCCCCTTCCCCTTATCAAGGGGAAGGGGATAAAGTGGGATAGGGTTACAAAAAATAAGATGAAATATGGCATTGTCATAATTGATGGCGCTTCTGGCTTACCACTACCTGAGCGTGGTGGCAAGACCTGTCTGGAGCTGACTCCTTCACCAAACCTGGATGCTATGGCTAAGGAAGGCACGCTTGGACTGGTCCGCACCGTGCCGCTGGGAATGGAGCCCTCCAGCGCCTGCGCCTGCATGTCGGTGCTTGGTTACGACCCAAAGGTCTACTACCAGGGTCGGGCTGGTATTGAAGCCAGAAGTATGGCTATCCCCATTGACCCAGGGGATGTCGTTTTTCGCTGCAATCTGGTGGCGGTCCGTGCCGGTAACATGTGGGACTATAGCTCAGGTCATATTAGCACTGAGGAAGCACGCCAGCTTATTACCGCTCTAAACCAGAGCCTGGGCAGTGACCAAATTCGCTTTTACCCCGGCGTCAGCTACCGACATATCTGCCAGCTTAAAGGGTGGGAGGATACCCTTTTGGCTACCTGCACTCCACCCCATGATATCCCGGATAAGCCCATTGCTGACTTCCTCCCCAGTGGCCAGGGCAGCGACCTGTTACGCGACCTGATGGCTAGGTCGGAGGCTATACTCCGAGACCATCCCGTAAACCTAAAGCGAATGTCCCGCGGTGACATTCCAGCCACAATGATTTGGCTCTTCTGGGGTAGTGGCAAGCTGCCTGACATGCCCGCCTTCAAGCAGATTTATAGACTTAATGCAGCGATAACATCTGCGGTTGATGTTTTGCGGGGACTGGCTCGAATGATGGGTATGGGGGTACTAGATATACCGGGGGTGAAAGATGGGCTGGATAATGACTTTACTGCTCAGGCAGTTGGAGCTCTGGAGGCATTTAAACAGCACGACTTGGTAGTTATCCATATTGAAGCCCCGGACGAAGCGGCTCATGCTGGCTCCATTGACGAAAAGATAGAGGCTATCCACCGGGTGGATAGGGAGGTTTTGAGCCGACTTCGCTCTTGGCGGGAAGATGACCTTCGACTACTGATTATGCCCGACCACCCCACCCCAATAAAGACCCGCACCCACAGCCCTGACCCGGTTCCATTCCTGCTCTGGGGAGCAGGATTTACTGCTAACGGAGCTACAAGATTCACCGAAGCCGAGGCAAAAAGCACTGGCTTGTTTATTGACCCCGGGTATAATATTATGAGTAAGCTGATAGGACAAATTGCTTGAGTTCTGAGGTAAAAAGATGCCTTTAATTGTTCAGAAATATGGTGGCTCATCGGTGGCAAACGCTGAGCGCATTAAAAATGTAGCCCGGCGCATAGCTCAGGCTAAGGATAAGGGCAACCAGGTAGTGGTTGTCGTCTCAGCTATGGGAGACAGCACCGATGAGCTAATCAAACTGGCTTATCAGGTTAGTCAGCACCCCAGTGACAGAGAGCTTGATGTTCTCCTGTCCACTGGTGAGATGGTTTCCAGCACCCTGCTGGCTATGGCTCTTCATGGTATGGGTTATAATGCCATCAGCCTCAGTGGCGCCCAGGCCGGGATACAGACTGACACCGCCTATAGCCAAGCCAGAATTCGGCAGGTTGAATCCAAACGAGTGGTCAAGGAGCTGGAGAAGGGAAATATTGTCATTGTGGCTGGTTTTCAGGGTATTACTGAGGCGATGGATATAACCACCTTGGGGCGGGGCGGCTCTGATACTACCGCTGTGGCTCTGGCAGCTAGCCTGGGAGCCGAGGTGTGCCAGATATATACTGATGTTGACGGTGTCTATAGTGCCGACCCTCGCCTTGTCCCTGAAGCCTATCAGTTGACCGAGATTGGTTGTGAGGAGATGCTGGAGATGGCAAGCTATGGCGCCAAAGTGGTGCATCCTCGGGCGGTTGAGCTGGGGGAGCTATTTAATATTCCTATTCTGGTAGCCTCTAGCTTCACTGATAGTCCGGGCACATTAATTCATGGAGGGGTGTCTATGGAAGTGCGAAATAAAGTGAGAAGCATAGCTTATAACCTTGATGTGGCTAAGGTAACTGTGGTTGGTGTTCCTGACCGCCCCGGCATTGCTGCCGCTATCTTCCAGCCTTTAGCTGCCGCCGGTATCAGTGTAGATACCATTGTTCAGAACGCCAGTATTAATAATATTACTGATTTAACCTTTACCGTGACCAAAGACCAGCTCAATAGGGCAATGCAGGTAGCGGAACCTATAGCCAGGTCAATCGGCGCCAGGGAGTGTACCAGTGATTCCAGGCTGGGTGAGGTTAGTATTATAGGCACCGGAATAAAAAGTACCCCCGGCTATGCCGCCCGGATGTTTGGCGCCCTTAGTGAGCAGGGCATAAATATCCAGCTTATTACTACCTCGGATATAAGGATAACCTGCATCATTAATGAGGCTCAGGTCAAGGACGCAGTTCGTATCTTGCACCGGGTATTTGAGCCGGAAGCCAAGAAATAGACTAATTCCTTGGCGGGGAAGGCTACCCCTAGACAGCGACTATTTCTTTTACCTCAGGGATTTCCTGCTTCAGGATTCGTTCAATCCCCATCTTTAAGGTGAGGGTTGCCATAGCACAGCCATTACAGGCTCCGGTTAACCTTACTGTTACCACGCCATCGTTAACCTCAACTAGCTCCACATCACCGCCATGGGCTATCAGGCTGGGTCGTAGCTTGTTTAATACCTCTTCTACCTTGTCTCGCACTATAATCTCCCTTGGCAAAAACCTTACCATAGCTATAATAGCTTTGTCAAATTGACTGTTCTCGTTCGGATAGGTGAGTGACAGTTCAAAGTATAAGAGTATCCTCCACTTTAGGTTGGGAACAAGCCCTGGGTGTTCGTTTCATTGTGAGGAGCCTCTTCTTGTTGTCATTGCGAGGCACCCCTTTCTATTGTCGTTGCGAGGCACAAAGTGCCGAAGCAATCTCCAGGAATGCCCGGGGATTGCCACGCCTTCGGCTCGCAATGACAGGGAAAGGGGACAATGACAAGGCAAGGAAATAATGTGTCACTAATCATATGAAAAAGTACATTGACTTGTTTAGCTCCCTTGGGTGGAGTAAAATATTATATTCAGACTGATTAGTCGGGGGTGGAGGATGTCATATCAGGAAGAGGAACAGGTAAGACTCAAACGACAGAGCACAAAACAGGCAATAGCCTTAGCTATGCAAGGTCGGTGGAAAGAGGCGGTAGCCGCCAATAAGAGCCTGCTTGAGAGCTTTCCCAACGATGTCGACGCCTATAATCGGTTGGGCAGAGCCTATATGGAACTGGGGGAGTACTCTCAAGCCAAGGAAGCCTATGGGCGAGCTCTACAGCTTGATCCGTATAATGCCATTGCCGAGAAGAATCTCCATCGCTTATCTCAGCTGGGAGAGGCTATGGCTGGTGCCGAGGGTGGTTTTCATAAGGTCGAGCTACACCATTTTATTGAGGAAACAGGCAAGGCAGGGGTGGTCAACCTTTACCATTTGGCACCCCCGCAGATACTGGCCAGAACAGTGGCTGGAAGTAAGGTAAATTTGAGGATAGATGGCTCCAGCTTAATAGTGGACAATAGCCGTGGGGAGTATTTGGGGCAGGTAGAGCCTAAGCATGGGCAGCGACTTATCAAGTTAATGGAGGGGGGTAACAGCTATACCGCCGCTATCATCAAATCAACAGAAGACGCAGTAACTGTCATCATTAGAGAGGTATATCAGCATCCCTCCCAGGCAGGGCGACTCTCCTTCCCCTCAAAGAAGTTTGCCCCCATCCGACCTTATGTTAGCGACAAAGTATTTAGGCGTAAGGTGCCATACGAGGAGGAAGCGGCGGAGGAGCCTGGCTATATTACCATGGGCTGGGAGGAGATAGAATTATTGCCCGAGGAATCCCCTGACATTGAGGATAAGACTAATAATGAGGAATAGGAGTTTTAACTGAATATGACTTTAGGCACAGTCAAACCAGTAAGTGTAGAAGACGAGATGAGGAGTTCTTACCTGGACTACGCTATGAGCGTCATCGTTTCCCGCGCCCTACCCGATGTGCGGGATGGGTTAAAGCCAGTACACCGGCGCATTCTCTACGCTATGGATGGGCTGGGGATAAATCATGCCAGCCCTTATAAGAAGAGTGCCCGCATTGTCGGCGAGGTGTTGGGCAAATACCACCCTCATGGCGACACCTCAGTTTATGAGGCGATGGTGCGCATGGCACAGGATTTCTCTATGCGGCACCTCCTGGTTGATGGGCAGGGCAATTTTGGCAGCATGGACAATGACCCCCCGGCAGCAATGCGCTATACCGAGGCACGCCTGACCGAGGTGGCTGAGCAGATGTTGGTTGACATTGATAAGGATACCGTTGACTTTATGCCAAACTTTGATAATAGCCTTAAGGAGCCTTCAGTTCTGCCCACCCGATTACCTAACCTGCTGGTTAACGGTAGCTCCGGAATTGCGGTAGGGATGGCTACCAATATCCCTCCTCATAACCTGGGGGAGGTATACGATGCCATTGCTTATCTCATTGATAACCCTGAAGCCACTGTTGATGAGCTTATTCAATTTATTAAAGGCCCTGATTTCCCTACTGCTGGCATCATCCTCGGCCAGGAAGGGATTAAGAATGCCTATGCTACCGGGCATGGCCGGATAGTAGTTCGAGCTAAGGCTTATTTAGGCAGTATGCCGGAGGCTGGGCGTTATCAAATAGTGGTTACCGAGCTTCCTTATCAGACAAATAAGGCTGCCCTGGTAGAGCGGATAGCTACACTGGTTAAGGATAAGAAAATTGGCGGCATCAGTGAACTACGCGATGAGTCAGACCGCCAGGGGATGCGTATTGTCATTGAGTTAAAGAGAGAAGCCCAGCCGGAGCAGGTCTTGAATAACCTGTATAAATATACCTCAATGCAGTCAGCCTTCTTCGCCAATATGGTGGCTCTGGTTGAGGGTCAGCCCCGGGTAATTAGCCTTAAAGAAGCCCTTCAGTATTACATAGATTTCCGTTATGAGGTTATCACTCGCCGCTCTCGGTTTGAGCTGAAAATGGCTAAGGAGAGGGCTCATATCCTTGAGGGGCTTAAAATTGCCCTGGACCATATAGATAGGGTGATTACTACTATCCGAAAATCTGAAACTGCTGAGGCAGCCCGCCGCAACCTTATGGCTGGCTTTGGCTTATCTCAGGCGCAGGCACAGGCTATCCTTGATATGCAGCTTCGCCGACTGGCTAACCTGGAGCGGCGCAAGATAGTTGATGAGTATGCCGAGGTGGTAAGAACCATTGCCTATCTGGAAGACCTTCTGGCTAACCCCAGGCGAATACTTGTGCTGATAAAGGAGGAGGTGGGCGAGCTAAAGTCTAAATATAGCAACCCACGGCGAACTGAGATAAGTGAGGAAGAGGCGGTGGACTTTCACGAAGAAGACCTTATCCCCCACCAGAGAGTGGTGGTAACCCTCAGTAATAGGGGGTTTGTCAAAAGGGTGCCATCACGGAGCTACAAACCCCAGCATCGTGGCGGCAGGGGTATCATTGGCATGGTAGTCAGGGAGAAGGACGCAGTAAGACTCCTGGTGGTGGCTGATAATCATGATAACATGCTGTTCTTTACCAATCGGGGCAAAGTCTTCTGCATTAAGTGCTACGAAATCCCGGCTGACAGCTCCCGTGTAGCCAAAGGAACGGCAGTGATTAATTTGTTTCCCGTTACTGGGGATGAGAAAGTTACGGCTATGGTAGCCGTGGCTGATTTCACTTCACATACCTACCTGTTGATGGCTACTGGCCGTGGCGAGATAAAAAAGACGGTGGTGGGTAGTTTTGCCTCAGTACGGAGTAGCGGGCTTATCGCTATGGATTTGGAGAAGGGGGACGAGTTGGTGGCAGCACACTTAGCCACTGACCAGGATGATGTCATATTAGTAACTCAAAAAGGGCAGTCAATCAGGTTCGCTGTATCTAAGTTAAGGGCTAGCCTCAGAACCAGCGGCGGGGTGCGCAGTATTCACCTGGCACCTGATGACCAGGTAGTCAGTATGGATATTGCCTATCCAGAGGCATTCCTGTTAACCGTTACCACTGGGGGCTTCGGTAAACTCACCCCGGTTGGTAGCTATCCACGGCAACATCGTGCCGGTAGCGGGGTTAGAACCTTCAAGCTTACTGAAAAAACCGGTGAGGTGGCTGATGCCAAGCTGGTCTCTCAATCAGACCAGCTGATGATTATCTCTGCTGAGGGCATTGTCATCGACACCCCGGTGAGGGAAAAAGACCCTAAACAGGGCATTGCTATTCAGGGCAGGGGTACCCAGGGAGTAAGACTGATGAGACTGGACCCTGGGGATAGGGTAGTTGCTATCGCCTGCTTTGACAAGAAAAGCACTGACACCGCTTAGGAATTAAACTGTAGCCGGAGGTTGAACAGTGAGTATTCCCACCCTTTCTTTGGCAGGTAAAGTAGCTATTGTTACCGGGGGCAAGCGGGGGATAGGTAAGGCTATCGCTCTGGCTTTTGCTGAGGCCGGGGCTGATGTGGTTGTCTGTGGTCGGGTGATTGAGGATGGCGAGCTGGTGGCTGTGGCTGACGAAATCCAGCGGCTCGGTCGGCGTTCACTGGCTGTCAGGACTGACATCACCAAGAAGACCGAGGTCGATAATCTGGTTCAGCGGGTAATGGATGAGTTCGGTGGCATTGATATTTTGGTAAATAATGCCGGCATGAATATCATGGTGCCGTTACTTGAACTCCGTGAGGATGGCTGGGACAAAATTATTAATACCGACCTCAAGGGCTACTTCCTTTGCAGTCAGGCGGTGGGCAAGACGATGGTTGACCGGAAAAGGGGCAACATTATCAATATAGCCTCGCGCTCAGCAATGAAAGCCATAGAAAGGATGGGCGCCTACTGTATTGCTAAGGTAGGCGTAGTTATGCTTACCCGGGTGCTGGCTCTGGAATTAGCCAGATACAATATACGAGTTAATGCCCTTGCCCCGTCTACGGTAAGGACTAAGTTCAGCGAACCCTTGTGGAATGACCCTGAGAAGTTAAAGAGGCTTGAAGCTTCAATACCACTGGGTTATCTGGCTGAGCCCAGTGATATTATCGGAACTGCCCTGTTTTTAGCCTCTGATGCCTCTAGCTACATCACCGGGCAGACTATTATTGTTGATGGTGGTCAATTGGCTTAGCCTTTAGGCGGGTCTTGGCTAAAAGGCGAATCATAAGTGAAGATGCTTTTCATTCCCGGTGCCGGTGGTAGTGGGGAAGAGTGGGTATATCAGACTGAATATTTTACTGGTTCACAAGCCATTACCCTCCCCGGTCACCCCCTGGGCAAGCCCTGCTCCAGCCTGGATGACTATGTTGAATGGCTGCGGCACTACATTCATCAACACCAGTATCAGGATGTCGTCCTTATCGGTCATTCTATGGGCAGTGCTATTGCTCAACTCTATGGGCTAAAATATAGCCAGGAAATAAGGGCGCTGGTCTTAATCGGCGCCGGGGCTAGGCTGAGGGTGCTCCCCGCCCTGCTGGCAAAGCTGGAAAGGATGATTACTGACCGGGTTGCCTGGAGGCAATATCTGCAAGACGAGTATAGCCTTATCCCCCCTCAAGTTAGGCCGGCTCTGTTAGCCGCAAGAATGGAAATAGGCCCAGCAGTAACCCTGAATGACTACCTTTGTTGTGATAAGTTTGACATTATGGAGCAGGTTCAGGCTATCAAACTGCCAGCCCTGATTATCTGTGGCAGTGAAGATAAGAAGACACCGGTAAAATATACCAGGTACCTGGCTGATAACATTGACCGGGCTCAACCGCTCGTAATTGACGGAGCCACCCACTGGGCGCATATTGAAAAGCCCAGAGAGGTCAATCAGGCTATAGAAGAGTTTCTGACTCGCCTTACCTGACTATTGGCAGGGTGAAACTGGGTGACGGCTAAGGGCTGAAGGCTAATTCACCGCCGTCAATAAAGATTGTCTGCCCGGTTATAAAGTCTGAGGCGGGTGAAGCCAGATATACAGCCAGCAGCCCAATCTCGCCTACATCCCCCACTCTACCTAGAGGTATATGCGCCATCATCTTTTCCCGCAATTTGGGGTCATCGTGGTGCCACGCCGAAAGTTTGGTATAGAAGTCTCCCGGCCCGATGGCATTGACATTGATTTTAAACGGAGCCCATTCCAGAGCCAGACAGCGGGTAAACATGCTCAGTGCTGCCTTGCTGGTGTTATATGAGATGATTTCGGTATTCCCTTTCTGGGCATTATTTGAGCTGGTATTAATAACCTTGCCCTTCTTCTGCTTGAACATATGGGGACCTACCGCCCGACAGCAGAGAAAGGCACTGGTTAGGTTGGTGTCTATGACCTTGTGCCATTCCTCCTCAGTCAATCGGGTGCCATCCAAACCTACTATAGCCTTAGAGGTGACTGCCCCTGCGTTATTGACCAGGATGTCAATCCGCTTAAAGTGAGAGACGACCTCTTCCACCATCCCCTCAACCTGGTCGGCTTTGGTTACATCGGTAGGGATGGCCAGGCTTTGTCTGCCCAGGTCTTTGACCTCACGGCACGTCTCTTCAATCTCTTCTTTAGTCCGCGCCGCTGCCACTATATCTGCTCCCGCCCTAGCCAGGGCAAGCGAGATGGCTTTCCCAAGCCCTCGCCCGGCACCGGTAACAATGGCTACCTTCCCCTCAACGCTGAACTCGGTCAAAATCATCTAAATTCCCTCCTTCTGTTGTTTTTGCTGGCAGGCTGGTTGCCAGCGTTCTAATCCGCAGGCATTACAAGCCTGGTAACGGCAATCGGGAGTTTCCTTAGCCTCTAGGCTACGCTGATATTCCCGTTTCAGAAAAGCAGTGGTTACTCCGGTATCAATATGAGCCCACGGGAGGGGTTCGTCTAAGGGTCGCTGCCTGAGGGCATAGAAATCAGCCTCAAGCCCGACCGCTTCAAAGGCATCAAGCCAGTTTTTATAATTAAACTGCTCATTCCAGGCATCAAAGGTTGAGCCCAGTTGCCAGGCATGATAGATAACCCTGCCTAATCGTCTGTCCCCTCGTGACAATACCGCCTCAAGTAGGCTGAGCTTAGGCTCTGGCCACGACAGCCTGACCCCCTTACGGCGCAAGCCCAGGTTTAGAACTTCATGCTTTGCCCCTAACCCCTGTTCCCCTTCTTGGGCTACCCACTGAAAGGGGGTATGCGGCTTGGGCACAAAGGTGGACAGGCTGATTCTTAGCTGAGGTCTCTTTCCTCGTGCCTTCATGCCTGACGAGCTGACTTTGCCTACTAGCTGAACAATGCCCTCTATATCATCCATAGTTTCCGTAGGTAAGCCGAGCATGAAATATAGCTTAAGGTTTGTCCAGCCTCGCTCAAAGGCTGCAGCTGCTGTTTCCAGAAGCTTATCTTCAGGGGTACTCTTATTGATGACCTGTTGTAGCCTTTGGCTGCCTACCTCGGGAGCCAGGGTGAGCCCTGTCTTTTTACCCGAAGGCAGGGAGTCCATCAATCTTACTGAAAAAGTATCAATACGCAGGCTGGGTAGCGACAGGCTAAGGTTATGCTTGCTATAACGGTAGCCTAAGCTGGACACCAGTTCATCAATGCCGGGATAATCACTGGTGCTTAATGATACCAGAGATACCTCATTATAGCCGCAGTTAGCCATAAGCTCCTCGGTTGCTTGTAGCATCTCCTCTTGACCTCGCTCACGCACCGGACGATATATAATTCCTGCCTGACAAAAGCGACAACCACGACTACAGCCTCGCTGAATCTCTATTGCCCCCCGGTCATGGACTACCTCAATGTAAGGAACCACCGGCTTGGTAACCGGTGGCGGGAGCTTGGTTACTATCCGTCGCTGAATTGTCGGGCTGGCTTCAGCCACAGTGGGGGTAATGCTTTTAGGCAAACCGTTAGCCTCGTATTCCACATGATATAGGCTGGGCACATAGATGCCCGGGATAGTAGCTACTTGACGAAATAGCTCCTTTTTAGCCGCTCCCTTGCCCTGCCGCTTCCAATCTCGGAAGCTATCAACTAGCTCAAGCAATACCTCTTCACCATCCCCGATTACAAAAAAGTCAATGAAGTCAGCCATAGGCTCAGGATTGAGACTACAGCTACCACCAGCCATTACCACCGGATAGGAATCATCCCTTTCGCCAGCTAATACTGGAATTTGAGCTAGGTCAAGCATATTCAATACATTGGTATAGGTGAGCTCGTAACCCAGGGAGAAACCAATAATGTCAAAATCTTTTAGCTGGTGTTTGGATTCAAGGCTAAACAGGGGAATGCCTCTGGTGCGCATTACTGCTTCCATATCTACCCACGGGGCATAGACCCTCTCCGCCAGAACATCCGGCTGGCTATTGAGCAGCTCATAGAGGATAGGCAGCGCCATATTGGACATGCCTATTTCATATAAATCAGGGTAAGACAGGGCAACCCTGATACGGGTTTTGTCCCAATCCTTTACCACGCTATTCCACTCCCCACCGGTATAGCGGGCCGGCTTGGTAACCTGATGCAGTATATTATCAAGATAGCTCAATTTGCCTCTCCAAACCGCTGATTATAGTATTAGAGCTGAGATGTAATCCAGCAACCCGGGTCAGCGGCAAGCATATCACCGCTCGCCACATAAGCCCTTCCTCTACATCCAGCACATATATCCCGGTAGTTACATTTACCACACTCACCCTTGAGCAAGTCCCAGGAGCGGAGCTGAGCCAGTATTGGCGATTCCTGCCATATCTGCCTGATGCTTTTCTCCTTGGCGTTACCCAGGTTTACCTGGAGAAATATGCAGGGATTAAGCTCACCGTTATTCCGAATCACTAGGTAGCCACGCGGTCTGCCAGCGGCACAGCCTCTGCCATAGTAGGCGCTCCTGACCAGTTCCTCCGTGGGGATATGCTGGGGATGAATTCCTTTGTCTACATTTAGTTTAAGCAGCAGGGGATACATGGGTAAGGATGGCGTCTCAATAGGCAAGGGGTAGTCTATCTGGGCTTGGGCTAGCCATTCTACTAGTTCTTTTCTTTCCTGAATGGTTAATGCTTCATCTTGGCACTCTCGCTTAGCCCTGCCAACAAGTATTAAATCAAATAATTCCACACCGTAGGCACCGTAGTCCCTGGCCAGACGGAGAATAGCCGAGACCTGAGGAATGGTCTTTTTCCTGAGCACAGTATTAAATTGAAAGGGTAAGCCAGCTCCCTTACAGGCTGAAGCCCCGTCTAGAGCCTTTTTGAAATTACCGGCTTCACCACGGAAAGTGTCATGGGTCTCAGCATCAGCCCCATCAATGGAGATAGACGCATACCGAATACCTGCGCTAATCAATTTTCTAGCTGTGGCAGCATCAATTAGGCTTCCATTGCTGCCAATGCCGGTGGTTATCCCTTTACCTGAGGCATACTCTGCAATTTGAAAAAAGTCCTCTCTTAGTAGTGGCTCTCCACCATCAAAAACAAGCAGCCCTATGCCCCAGCCAGCTAGCTCATCTATAACCCTGAGCAATTCATCAGTTGTCAGGTCATCACCGCCTGCCTCCGGGCTTGATTCACTGTAACAGTGCTTACAGCTTAGATTACACTTACTGGTGATACTATACGAAACGAGGAACGGTGGTGGCACTTGCTTAATATTTTCCTTCCCCATAAGCTAACCCTCCTTCTCTCCGCCCTGGAGCTTGTCCTTTTATGAGATAAAATGTAATTACAGATATACTGAGTACCCCTGCCCACAGGACAAAGGGTAATGACTCATCAATCTCAGCTATACTCCCGCCTATAGCCGGTCCCAGAAAGCCGCCGATACTGCCCATAGTTGATAATAGCCCAAAGGCGGTGCCGTAGTATGCCGGCTCAATACCCCTTGATTCGGCTACCACAGCCCAGTGGATGGTAGCCGCCCCTACCGCAAATACCCCGCAGGCTACAATAATAGCTAACAGTGGTAGGCTACTTAATATCGGCATTAAATATATACATATAGCGGTTATAACTACGCTGGGTATATAAACGATTTTTCTTCCCACTCTATCAGACAGCACTGGCAGGGCCAGACCACCTATGATTCCCCCCCAGAGAAAGGCTGAAGTCAGGTTGGAGGCTTCACCTATCTCCATTCCCTTAGCATTAACCAGGTATATGGGCATATAGCCCATAATTCCTTTAGTGGAGAAGAATAACATGAAAAGTGCTATTCCATCCAACCACAGGTCCTTGGAATGGATAACCCTGCTTAATGACTTCCCCGTCGGTTCAGCACTTGAGGTGGTTGGGATATCTCCAATTGTCACCACCCATAAAATTCCAATGATAATGGCTATAATCCCATATAGATGCATAACACCCCGCCAGCTACCAAACATTGGGGAAAGTATTGTAGCACTGACCATCATACTTATTGCCCCACCAAGGTAAAAGCCTGAGAACTGAATGCCATTAATCAATCCCAGCGATTTCCCCTTAAACGATGTAGTTACCGTTTTGGACATGCTACCCTCGGCAGCGGCTTCAGCAACACCAAACAAAGCCATAAACATGGCTAGAGCAATAAAACTATTGGCAACTCCCCTTAGAAAACTGCTTATAGCCCCTAGGAAGCAGGCAAATCCTATAATTACTCTAGTTCCGAAACGGTCACCAAGCATGCCGCCAATAAGTACAAAAGCTGCGATTCCTATTGAAACCCCGCCCCAGATTAAACCTATCTCAGTATAGTTCAGGTTTAAATCACTGGCTATCTCCGGGAATAGGACGGCTATGCCACTCCAGGCAAATGAAAATACCAAAAGCCAGATTGAGGTGACTAATACTAGGACATGCCATTTATTCAATGAGCTCTGCATTTTATTACCAAAGGAATAGTTACAGCGCCTGCCCCACCACCCTCCTCCCCCCTAACCTAACCCTTTTTACATAACATGAAAAACAATTCAAAGCTAACCAGCTATGAATTGTTTCCCGATTTTTTTATTTTAGCTATTATCCAGCTGTGATAGGTCGAACCTCATGCCATCCCGGGCGGCAAGCACCCTGACCCCGGTTTCCTCAGACAGCCTCTCGGCTATCTCCCATGGTTTTGCCCGCCACATACTCATACCAAAGTGGGTCAGAATGGCAACCTTTGGTTTTAGCTCCATAATAATACGCTCAGCATCAGCCACCGATAGGTGGTCAATAGGAGGACGGGGCTCTAGGAAGACCACATTTAGAATCAAAAGCTCACTGCTATAACTATGACACAAGCCATCAAAATAGTGGCTGTCAGCGATATAGGAGAAGGTATGCTCAGCGGTGGTAAACAGCATGCCGTAGGTTTCTACCGGGTGTATGTGCCGAATTGGGGTGGTGAAGGAAATATTGCCTATGGAGTAGGACTTGCCCGCTTGCAAAATCTCAACACCCTCAAGGTAGTTTTTCAGGTAGGAGAACATAACCGGTTCACTCCCCATGGCATCAGATGGGACGAATAGCCTGCCGTGCCGATTGAACCCACCCCGGGTCATCGCTTCAACCATAATATTGACATCTGCCGAATGGTCTAGGTGGCGGTGCGATAGGATGATAGCACTCAGCCTCTCGGCTCTAAGTTTCCTTTTAGTCGATTGAACTATACAGCCCGGACCGGGGTCAACGAGTATTTCAGTGCCGCTTAGGTTTAGCCACAAGCCACCCGAGGCTAGAATCTGAGTAGCCACCATTATCCTTGCCCCGCCTGTCCCCAGAAAGGTTATGGTATCGCTTGGCGGGCTCTTATCTTCCATAGCCAATTAACTATAGAGTATGGCACTATTTTTTACAACTTTCCCCTCGTCACTAAAAGCCCTTTTGACGCCTGAGGGATAGCCGACTAAAATAGCACTGAGGGATTGATAGGGGGAATGAAATGGAGCAAATTTGGGCACCGTGGCGTATAGGCTATATCCAGCAGGAAAAACCGGAAGGGTGCATTTTATGTGAGAAACCCAGGCAGAATAATGATACTGTGAACTACATCCTGTATCGGGGAGAAAAAAACTTCGTTATTCTGAATAGCTACCCCTATAATCCGGGACACCTGATGGTAGCCCCCTACCGGCACGTAGCTAATCTGGAGGAGCTTACTGATGCCGAGCGTAACGAGCACTTTGAAATGGTTAGCCGAAGCATCAAACTACTGAGGCGGGTATTTAATCCCGGCGGCTTCAACATAGGCATAAACATAGGAAAGGTAGCCGGAGCCGGGATAGATGACCATGTCCATACTCACATCGTGCCCCGGTGGCAGGGTGATGTCAACTTCATGCCGGTGTTGTCTGATGTTAGGGTGGTTCCTGAAGCCCTGGCTGAAACCTATAAAAAGCTAGAGAGCAAATTCTAATTAATTAATGCCCCCAAGCGAATTCGAATCGCTGTTACCGGCTTGAAAGGCCGATGTCCTAGACCCCTAGACGATGGGGGCATGCTATCAAAGTATAGCAGAACACAGCACCAGCCAGCAACGTTTCCTTAGCCACCTTACTCCTACTCCTGCAATGTGCTACAATGCCTCAGGAGGTAAGATGGATAAGCAAGGTTGGCTAAAGAAGAATATTATTCCACTGTTAGCCCTGCTCTTGGTTGTTGGTATTACTTTTGGTATTTTCTTCTTTTACCAAGATTTCCCCAGTAAGTTTGCTGAACTTAAAAGCTATGGTTATCTGGGTGCCTTCCTTATCAGCCTGGCCTTAAATGCCACTGTCATTTTACCTGCGGGCAATTTTTTAATAATTTTTGCACTGGGCGGTCTACCCTTGCCGATTGTGGTCGGGCTAGCTGGTGGGGCTGGGGCAGCTATAGGTGAGATAACCGGTTACATGGCTGGTCGTAGTGGACGTGCTGTGGCGACAAAACAAGGGAAGACCTACACCAAGCTAGAGCACTGGGTGAGGAGATGGGGGGGTATGGCTATCTTTATCTTCTCCTTGGTGCCATTCGTCTTTGACCTAGTTGGGATAGCTGGTGGTGCCCTTCGTTTCCCCTTTTGGAAGTTTTTCCTTGCTTGCTGGTTGGGTAGAACCTTACTTTATATTGGCGTAGCATTGGCTGGTGCTTGGGGGTGGGAAGCTGTGTTACGAGGAGTGCAGCCAATAACAATTGGAGTATCAACCGCAGTAGCTACAGGGGTTCTTTTAGCAATAGCGCTTGCTATTGAAGACTGGGCATGGAAGCGAGGCTGGTAGGAATCATTTACCTTGGTTGACGCGGCACCTTGATTTTCAGTAGCAACAATGAACCGATAACAAAATAGACAAAGCAAGCCAAAAGCATAATCTGGTAACCCAGTTTGGTGTCATAGGTATTGAAGAAATCAATTACTGGTCCGATGAGGCGTGCTAAAGCCCCACCACCAGCAGTAGCTATATTGGTCAGACCAAGGTATCGTGCCTCCTCACCCTTAGCTACTAAATCGGTAGCTAGAGCCCAGTTAGTACTCATAAAAGCTCCAAATGCGATTCCTACAAGACCGCCACAGAGCATTATAAGTATATAGCTGTGTTGGAAGAGGAATATCAATGAAATACCTAGGGCACTAACGAACCCAGAGGTGACCGCAATTGGTTGGCGGCCTACCCTGTCCGATAGGCGCCCGGCAGGATACACTGCAGCTAGCATGCCAGCAACTGCCACTATGGAGAACTTTGCTGTTGCTGCAGCCGGGCTGGCTACCTCAACCACATCCCTAAGAAAATATAGAGCAAAGGTCTGCAAGGTAGTGAACGCCATAAGGATAAAGAGGCGGGATACCAGAAACCAGACAAAATTACGGTTTGCCTTAATGTCAATCTGGAAGCTTTTATACAGGGTTGATAATAACGGTAATTGAGAGCCACTGACTCCAGGTCGCTCCCTGACCGTTATGACAGTGGCAATCATAACACCAAGCAAGGCAATAGCCAGTGCACTCAAAGCCATCCACAGCCAGGACGCCCCCTCACCGGGGGAGTAACGTTCCATGAAGAAGGCTACCGGGTATAATAGGGCAACCCCACCCAATACCTCAAGCAGAGTCTTTACTCCTGAGGCTAGCCCCCTCCTCCCCTCAGGTACTAGGTCGGGAATGAATGCCTGATATGGACCCTGCGCCGTATTGGAGCTAACCTGCACCAGGCAATAAATGATAAAAATGGCAACATAACTGCCACAGAAGCCTATCCCAGGCAGAAGCAGCACCACTAGGATGGCGCCGATAAGGATGTAGGGGCGTCGTCGCCCCCAGCTGAAGCCAGAGCGGTCACTAATTGCCCCAGCTATGGGCTGGACTATTATGGCTAGCAGTAAGCCAGTAAAGGTGAGAAGCCCAAGGTAGGTATTTTTCTGTGACTCGGCAACAAAATCTAGTAGCCGTAATGGCAGAATAATAGCATGGAGGCTACTCCAAAGAGCAGATAGAGCAAAGCCAAAGATGGTAATCTTGATGTAATCTATGCCATGAAACCCTTGACGGCTGACATGTATATTAGTCTTACTTGCCACTTTTCTTATCCCAGTATTGCAAAGAATAGCAGAGGCAAAGCCGATAGGCAACCTCTTATTAGGCTAGCTTGATTTTACCCCAGGCATCAGATATACTGCCCTGATAATGAGAATAACTCCCCACTTTGTAGATTGGGCAATAACACCAAAATGCAACCTGAGTTGTAGGCATTGCCGCGGTTTCCCTGAGGGGGAACTCTCAACTGAGAGAGCCAAAAAGCTCATAGCCGAGATAGCCGAACTGAGCCCCAGTTGGGTGATTGTTGAAGGCGGTGAGCCGCTCCTTCGGCAGGACCTGTTTGAGTTATTGGGCTTGATGCGGCAAAGGCAGCTTGATGTTCACCTGATTACCAACGGTATGTTGCTAACCCCCCGGATAATTACCACCCTTAAGCAACTAGGGATACGAGTAATGATTAGCATTGACGGGGCTACTCCGACAACCTACGAGGTAATTAGGGGAGGGGCTAGCTTTGATAGGGTAGTTCAATCGGCTCGCAATTGTGCCAAAGAAGGACTTCTGGAGGCAATAAATACCACCCTTTTGAAAACTAACTATGCTGAAATACCAGGCATTTTTGAGCTGGCTGCCTCAATTGGAGCACCAAAGGTAACATTTATTGGGCTCAAGCCATGTAAAGAATATGTTGGGGAGCTTCTTACTCCTCAGCAGTATGGGGAAGCTATCAGGCTTGTTTGTCAGGCAGCCCGGAAAACAGGGGTTGAGTTTTTCTTTGATGAGCCATTTTTCTGGGCTACAGTGAGGGAACAGGGGCTTCTGGCTCAGGTGCCGGAGGAGAGTGCCGGTATTTTATTTACCTCAACCACAGCCTGTATCTTCGGTGAATATCTTTTTATTGAGACTAATGGCGATGTCAAGCCTTGTAGCTTTTCTCCAATAAGCGTGGGTAATGTCAATGAGAAACCTCTTGGTGAAATCTGGCGTGATATGCTTTCCTCGCCCTTTCTTCAGCAGATTAAAGACCCAAAAACCAGAACCGGATATTGCCAGAGTTGCCCGCATTTAGAAGATTGTAAGGGGTGTCGCTCCCGAACCTTTGTGCTTACTGGAGATTGGTTTGCCTCCGACCCTTGCTGCCCGTTAAGCCTTAAATTAGCCGCCGAGGAGGGTTAAATGAGAGTTATAGGTATTGACCCAGGGACGGGTAGTTTTGATTTCTTTGGGATGGATGGGGAAAAGATTATTCTGGATACCTCTGTGCCGGTGCCTGAGGTTGCCCGAAACCCTAACGTGCTCCTGGATACAGTTAGAAGTGTTTTCCCGCTGGATATGATAGTCGGTCCCTCTGGTTATGGTCTACCTTTAACCCCTATCAAGGATATAACTGATAGGGAACTAACCCTGATGGTACCTGATGACAAGAGTATTCCATTGTATGATGGCATCAGGATGGTTATCAGGCTGATGAAGGCTGAAGGCTTCCCGGTTTATTTCACCCCGGGGGTCATTCACCTAGCAACGGTACCTGCCTATCGGAAGGCTAACAAGATGGATATGGGCACCGCTGATAAAGTATGCTGTGTTGCCCTGGCGGTTAGGGACCAGGCAGAGCTTTGCGGTATAGACTATAATGAAACCTCTTTCATCCTGGCTGAGATAGGTTTTGCCTTCAATGCTGTAATTGGTATTGATGGGGGAAAGGTGGTTGATGGTTTTGGGGGGACATCGGGGGGACCTGGTTTCATTACCCTGGGAACTATGGACTCCGAGCTGGCGATACGTTTGGGGGAGTTCCCCGGGATAGTGCTCTTCAGCGGTGGTGCCAGAGATGCCAGCGGCAAAGTTGACTTAATCCCGGAGGAGCTGGCTAAAAATCACTCTAAATACCCCGAAGCCTGGAATATGCTCTTGGAAAGTATAGTCAAGGGGGTAGCGGCGATGATGGTTGCTGTAGAGAAGCCGAGGGAGATTTTACTTTCGGGTCGGCTCTCTGGAATCCCGGAGATTGCTGAGGCACTGACAGCTAGGCTCTCCCGATTTGGCAAGGTGCGAAAGGTGAGGAGGCAGGCTAATGTAGCCAAGGAGGCGGCTGAAGGGGCATATATCATTGGGGAAGGGTTATTAGGTGGTAAATACAAAGGTATCGTTGACTCCCTGGCGCTCAGGCAAGCCAAGGGCACAATGCACGACTATATTCTTCTCAAGGGGATTGAGCCAGAAAAACCGTAAGAACTTCAGGGATAAACTGCTAATGCCTCAAGCCCTGTAGTCTCAGGTAAGCCGAGCATAAGGTTCATATTCTGGACAGCTTGCCCCCCTGCCCCCTTGACCAAGTTATCAATACAGCTAATGATGATGAGCCTCCCTGTCCTAATGTCAATGGTGGGGTGAATGAGGCAGAGGTTGTTCCCCCAGGTGTACTTGGTGTGGGGCGGGAATTCTACTACTTTGACAAAAGGCTCATCCTTGTAGAAGTCCACATAGAGCTGTCTTAATTCTTCCTTTCCCTTTGTGCTGGCAGCAATCTTGCCTGGGGCTAAGGAGGCGTAGCCGGTAGTTAATATCCCCCTGGTCATCGGTATTATATGGGGGACAAAGGTTATCGAGGGCGACGGTTGGGGGTGAAGGAGCTTCAGCTCCTGGACAATCTCAGGCAGATGTCGGTGTCCATCTAGGGCGTAGGCGGCAGCATCCTCATTGGCTTCAGAAAAGTGGGTTTGTCGGCTGATGGTTCTGCCGGCTCCGGATACGCCGGACTTGCTATCAATAATTATTTCAGGCTCAATTAGCCCTGCCTTGACTACCGGGGCTAAAGCCAAAATAGCCCCGGTGGGATAGCAGCCGGGGTTAGCCACCAGTTGGGCGGAGGCAACCTGAGACCGGTATAGCTCGGTTAGACCATACACTGCTTGGTTAAGTAGTTGCGGGGCGGGATGGGTAAAACCATACCAGGACAGGTATTCAGTCGCATCCTTCAGCCTGAAATCAGCACTAATATCTACTACCTTAATACCGCGGTTAAGCAATGGTATGATCTCTTTAGCACTCTCCTTATGTGGCATGGCTGAAAAGACCAAGTCAACATCGGCCAGCTCAGCTTCAATGGTTAGGTCTATGCTAGCTAGGTGAGGGAAAACATTGCCTAACTTCTGCCCGGCAGCACTCCGCCCGGTAACTGAGGCAAGCTCTACTTCCGGATGCTGATACAGTAGCCTTGCTAGTTCAACACCAGCATAACCAGTAACATTGATAATGCCTACCTTGGTCTTACTCATTAGACTTACACCTCCCGCAAATTTCTTCCAGAGATGCCAGTTGCTCACTAGTGCCCAGAATAAGCAAGCGGTCTCCGCCACAGGGCATCAATAACAGACCAGCCCTCAATAACCACATAACCGATGACACCGGCTATGATGATGGTAACAAGAATACATGCTCCCCACGATAGCCTTCGCCATGGGCTCATTTAATCGCCTGATAACCCAGAAGCTGCATTTTTATTTATTGTAGCATATAATGATTTGCTATGGCACCTAAACGGGTTAAAGATTTGTCACAATAAGAAATAGGTGTTATTATTAGGGGCAGACATGAGTAAAGGTACTACAAGGGCAAGGCATTATCGAGTTAATGTGATAGCGGAGAGGTGTAAGGGGTGTGGCTTCTGTCTTGAGTTCTGTCCGCAACATATTCTCCACGAATTTACCGAGATTAATAGCCGCGGGTATCATCAGGCCTACATAGAGGATAATGATAAGTGCACCGGATGTAATATCTGCAGTATGGTCTGTCCAGACTTTGCTATCTATGTTGTTTCCACTGAGGAAAAGCCTGAGGAAGAAGCGGGGTAGTGTATGCCTGAGGGAAAGTATTTAGCTGGAGAATTCTTTATGAGTGGGGATGAAGCCTGTGCTGAAGGGGCAATAAGCGCTGGTTGTCGCTTCTTCGCTGGATACCCGATTACGCCAGCTACTGAAATCGCTGAGCGGATGTCGCAGCGCCTGCCCGAGGTTGGTGGTATTTATATACAAATGGAGGATGAGCTGGCATCAATGGCGGCTGTTCTGGGGGCTTCGTGGGGTGGGGTCAAGGCAATGACCGCTACCTCTGGACCGGGGTTCAGCTTGATGATGGAGAATATTGGTTTAGGACTCATGACAGAGACCCCCTGTGTGGTGGTAAATATGCAGCGTGGTGACCCATCAACCGGCCTGCCCACACTAACCGGTCAGGGAGATATGATGCAGGCGCGGTGGGGCAGTCATGGTTCTTATGGGATAATTGCCCTAGCTCCTAATTCTCCACAGGAATTGTATGACTTAACTATAAGAGCCTTCAACCTCTCGGAAAAATATCGCTTACCCGTCTTAATCATGTCTGAATTAGCTACCGCACATATGTATGAGAAAGTAGTCATCCCCCCTGTCAGTGAGATTGAAATAACGCCTCGGCGCAAGCCCACTGTCTCCCCTGAGGAATATTTGCCCTATAAACCCGATTCTGACCTTGTTCCCCCTATGGCGAATGCTGGCGATGGCTATCGGTTCCATACCACCGGCCTAACCCACGATGAGAGAGGATACCCAGCGATGAGCGCTGAGGCACAGGACAAGCTGGTAAGGCGGTTAGTAGAGAAGGTTAAGATGAATAGGGATAAAATTATTGAGTTAGACGAGGATGGCATTGATGATGCGGAGGTAGTGGTTTGTGCTTATGGTATTCCATCACGGGTTTCTTTTAGGGCAATTGAACGTGCCCGAGAAGAGGGCATTAAAGTAGGTATGCTAAGGTTGATTACAGTTTGGCCCTTTCCCGAGGATAGGATTAGGCAAATTGCTGGGCAGGTTAAGGCTTTTATAATGCCTGAAATTAATTACGGGCAGGTTGTTTTGGAAGTGGAACGATGTGCTGGTGGGATGACAAAGACAATACCTGTGCCTCATATGGGTGGCGGCGTACATACCCCAGAATTAATACTAGATGCTATCAGACAGGCGGTTAGATGAGTAAAGTTACTGGAGATAATGAAAAGCACCCTCTGGATGCTTACCTGAGAACGGAGCGGTTACCTCACATTTGGTGCCCTGGTTGCGGCTCTGGTTTAGTTCTTAATTGCTTCATTAGAAGCCTGCTTAAATCTGGGCTTAATTTAGACAAGGTTGCCGTAGTTTCGGGGATAGGCTGCACTGGCAGGGCAGCCGGGTATATAAGGCTGGATTCATTTCACACTACTCACGGTCGGGCAATACCCTTTGCCACTGGGTTGAAGTTAGCCAATCCAGAGTTAAAGGTTGTGGTCTTCAGCGGGGATGGCGACCTGACTGCTATCGGGGGAAATCATTTTATTCACGCCGCTCGTAGAAATATTGATATAACGGTGTTGTGTGTTAATAACTTCATCTATGGAATGACCGGGGGGCAGCTTGGCCCTACTACACCGTTAGCCGCCCGAACCACCACCACGCGCATGGGTAGTACAGAGGAGCCATTTAACATACCCTATCTGGCAGCAGCTAGTGGTGCTGTTTATGTTGCCCGTTGGACAACAGCCCAGGTTCGTAGACTAGAAAAAGCTATTACTGAGGCTTTATTGAAGAAGGGGTTCAGCTTGGTTGAGGTAATTAGTCCATGCCCTACTTATTACGGGCGCCTGAATAAGCAGGCTAGCGGGCTGGACACAATGAAATATTATCGCAGTAACAGTGTTATTAAGCCTGATATTGACCTGAAGTATGCCGACATTAAACTTAATGGACAGATAGTCGTGGGCAAGTTCGTTGATATTGAACGTCCTCCCATTCCCAATTTATAGGGTGGTGTGATGGTAAATCGCCATGATATAAGGCTGTGTGGTTTCGGGGGGCAGGGTATAGTTCGGGCTGGCTATATCATTGGTCAGGCAGCATCTATCTTTGAGCATAAGAATGCAGTCTTCATGCAGGACTACGGACCTGAAGCTCGAGGAGGGGCTGTTCGGGCTGATGTCATTGTCTCCGATGCCCCGGTGTTTTATCCCTATATTGATACTCCTTCAATCTTAGTGGCAATGTCTCAACAAGCCTATGATAAATACTGCCTAGAGAACCTCCAGGGTGCTGTAGTAATTATTGACCAAGACCTAGTCAGACCTAGGGAAGCGGGGGGGGAGAGGCTTCTTGCTGTTCCATCAAGTCGGTTAGCCGAAGAACTTGGTAGGGTGATGGTGGCTAATGTTGTGATGCTGGGCTTTCTCACCGCTGCCACAGGTATTGTGTCCGCAGAAGCGATGAAAAAGTCTATCCTGACTTCTGTTCCCAAAGGCACTGAAGAGTTAAATATAAAGGCATTTGAGAAGGGCTATGCCTATGGCTGATGAACTGCCTAGCATGACCTTAAAAGCTATTGGTATCGTCAGAAATGAGATTAAGCAACCGGCAAAGCAAGATTATGGGAAAGTCGTTTCTGACATTATTGTCAATAATGACCTAACCGAGGCTCTGGATGGGCTGGAGAAATTCTCCCACATTATAGTCCTCTACTGGATGCACCGAGCCATATCTGGTGAGGTGCCACTTAAGATTCATCCCGGGGGCAAACGGGAGTTTCCTCTAGTTGGGCTTTTTGCCACCAGGTCGCCAAATAGACCGAATCCAATAGGGAAAGCTACGGTTAGACTACTCAAGCGCCAGGGTAGCATATTAAGGGTTGAAGGGCTTGATGCTATTGATGGCACATCGGTAATTGATATAAAGCCTTACATTCCGGGATATGATTCAGTAACCAGTGCCAAAGTGCCCCAATGGATAACCAATCAATAAGCCAGATACTGCGAGATATTTACCAACGACTTATGGCTCACTATGGACCTCAACATTGGTGGCCAGCCCGGGAGCCGTTTGAGATAATAGTCGGTGCCATCCTTACCCAATCAGCCGCCTGGGGTAATGTAGAGAAGGCTATAACCAATCTAAAAGCAGCTGAAGCACTATCACCAAAAGCGCTTCACCACCTCAGCCTCTCGGAAGTTGCTGAGCTTATCCGTCCCTCTGGTTACTATAATGCCAAAGCGTTGAAGCTTAAGTCCCTGGCTCACTGGCTAGGAAAACACTATGATAACAATCTTGATAAGCTATTTGCTAGTGATACTAGCCACCTCCGCCACCAACTTCTTTCTATCTATGGTATAGGGCAGGAGACAGCCGATTCCATAATTCTTTATGCTGCCAGCAAGCCAATTTTTGTTATTGATGCTTATACTCGCCGAATCATCAATCGTATCGGCCTGGCACCGGGCGGTAATAGCTATGCCGCCTATCAGTCCCTTTTTATGGATAATCTGCCAACTGATGCCAGGCTATTCAATGAATACCATGCCTTACTGGTCTGCTTGGCTAAGAGTGTCTGCCGCAGCCGTCCTCTTTGCCAGCAATGTTGTCTCAATGATATTTGCCACCTTTATGAGATTGTTAGATAACCTCCCCCTCCAAACTTGCCGTGAATGGACTTAATCCGATTTTAACTTGACGCTGATAGCTAAATCAGTTAAGATGAGTCTGCATTTTTCTTTTCGGGGGGCGTGTGGGAGAACAGGACTTAGATTCCCTTGCCGAAAGGGTAGCCGACCTAATTATTAATGCCCAAAGGGTAGTGGTCTTCACTGGTGCCGGGATTAGCACTGAATCTGGAATTCCTGATTTTCGCAGCTCTGGTGGAATCTGGGAGAGGTTTGACCCCGATGACTTCATCTACCAGAAGTTCGTTAGAGACCCTGAAGCTAGGAGAAAGCAGTGGCAGATGCTTCGGGAAGGGGGTCTAGCCACTGAGGCTAAGCCGAACCCTGCCCACTATGCTATCGCTGAGCTGGACAGATTGGGCAAGCTGGACTGTGTTATTACCCAAAATGTGGACAATCTCCACCAAAAGGCTGGAGTTCCTGCTGACAGGGTATTTGAACTCCATGGCAATATGCAGTGGGCAGTATGTTTAAGCTGTGGCAGGCGTTACCCCTTTGAGCAAGTTAGACTCAGGCTGGACAAGGGTGAAGAAATCCCAGACTGTGAGGCTTGTCATGGTATCTTGAAACCGAGTGTTGTTCTCTTTGGTGAGTCACTGCCAGAGAAGGTGCTAAAAGAGGCGACCTTCCGCTCATATAACTGTGACCTATTTATGGTGATTGGCTCAACCCTAATTGTTTACCCCGCTGCCTATATGCCTGTCTATGCTGTTGATTCAGGAGCCAAATTGGTTATCATCAACCTCAGCCCTACCCCTATGGACAAGCATGCTACTGTCCTGATTAGGGCTAGGGCAGGGGAAGCAATGTCAAGGGTGCTCCACCGGGTAAGAGGAAAAGTCAGCGGTTGATTCTTATCAGTAGGTTAGATTAAAATATCTGTTTGATTTAAACTCATTGAGAATACTCCGGTCGGGCACATGTCGTAAAGATAGTAAAAGGAGGGTAAGGCTGTTAAATAGGCCGAGCATATACAAAAAATGGAGTCAGAGCTAGCAAGGAAAGTATTAGAAGGCAATATTTTAGCCGCCGCCAGGCTTATAGGAGAGATAGAAAATGAGATGCCAAATGCATTTGAGGAATTGAACAGCCTCTATCCCCATACTGGACGAGCCGGCATAGTTGGCATAACTGGTGCTCCAGGTGTAGGCAAGAGCACTTTGATTGATAGTCTGATAGGTATCTTGAGAAAGCAAGGTATGACAGTCGGCGTTGTTGCTATCGACCCTACAAGCCCCTTTAGTGGTGGGGCAATATTAGGTGATAGAATAAGGATGCAACAACATAACCTGGATAAAGGTGTGTTTATCAGAAGCTTGGCTACCAGAGGTTGGGCAGGAGGATTATCCAAGGCTACAATAAGTACGATTCATGTTATGGACGCCATGGGCAAGGATATTATCTTGGTGGAGACGGTGGGTGCCGGGCAAGCAGAAATAGATATTGTCAGGGTTGCTGATACAGCTGTTGTTATCCTGACTCCAGAGGTTGGGGATGAAATTCAAATGATGAAAGCCGGCATCTTAGAAGCAGCTGACATCTTTGTCATAAATAAAGCGGATAGAGGCGGCGCCGATAATTTAAAGAGGGGGCTAGAGGTTATGCTCGGGATGAAGTCCTATCTCCCTGGCGAGTGGAAGCCGGGTATAATCTTAACTGAGGCTATCTTTAATAATGGCATTGAAGAATTAGCTGATGAAATCCGCAGACATAAAGAATTTCTTACCTCCAGTGGAGAACTTGAGAGGCGCCGGAAAGAAAGAGCCAGACTAGAGTTGATGGTGGCTATTGAAGGCTCTCTTAAGAATTATATTTACCAGAGAATTGATAAGGGCGATTATTTAGAGAAGCTAATAGATAGCTTGGTAAAAAGAAAAACCAATCCCCATTCTGCTGCCTTAAAAATTATTAATCGGTTTAGTAAACAGCTTTAGCTAGCTACCCATCGGCGACAGGTGGCAAAGCAGGCGGGGATAAGTAGAAATTTTGAATAGGGGGTAAGAATGGACTTTTTATTTACCGAAGACCAAAAAATGCTTAGGGCGATGGTGCAGGATTTTGCTAAGAAGGAGCTGGAGCCGGTAGCGGCACAGATAGACGAAATTGGGGAATATCCTGCTGAACAGGTCAGGAAGATAGCTGATTTAGGGCTTATGGGGCTGACCATCCCTGAGGAATATGGGGGAAGTGGTAAAGGCAGGGTGGATTTTTGCATCGCTGTTGAAGAGCTGGCCCGAGCCTGTGCTGCTGCCGCCGCTTATTTCCGTATTAGCTTGTCTTTAGCTATCCCACCTATTGCTATGTATGGAACAGAGGAGCAAAAGCGGAAGTATCTCGTTCCTCAGGCTAAGGGCGAAAAGTTGACTTGCTTTGCCCTAACTGAGGCTGGCGCCGGCAGCGACCCGGCATCTCTAGAAACTACTGCGGTGCGGCAGGGTGATAGTTATGTTCTTAATGGTAACAAGCTTTTTATTAGTATCGGGGCTGAGGCAGAGACAGTAGTAGTATTCGCTACTATTGATAAGTCACTGCGCCACCGAGGGGTAACCGCCTTCATTGTGGAGAAGGGTATGCCCGGTTTTTCCGTGGGAAAGCACGAGAATAAGCTGGGCTTTCGTGGTTTATCGGCAGCAGAACTTATATTTCAAGACTGTGTCGTGCCACAGGAGAATCGGCTCGGCGAGGAGGGGCGGGGGTTTAGAATAGCCCTTGAAGCCCTGGATGAAAGCAGGATTACTGTAGGGGCTGAAGCGGTAGGTATTGCTCAGGCTGCCCTTGATGCCTCAATCAGCTATGCCAAGGAGCGCCAGCAATTCGGTCAGCGTATTGCTAACTTCCAGGCAATTCAATGGATGTTAGCTGATATGGCTACCCAGATTGAAGCCGCCCGAATGTTAACCTATTACTCAGCCTGGCTTCAGGACCAAGGTTTACCCTTTATCAAAGAGTCAGCTATGGCTAAGTTATTCGCCTCTGAGGTTTCCAGCTTCGTAACCAATAAGGCAATTCAGATTCATGGTGGTTATGGCTATACCAAAGATTATCCTCTAGAGCGTTATCTTCGAGATGCTAAGCTAACCGAGATATATGAAGGCACCTCAGAGATGATGCGCATGACCATTGCCAGAGCCCTCGTTGGAAAAGGCTGAGACATATCAAGGAAGATAGATTTTTCTGAGTGCTTGGCGGGGCGAGGCTGATAAACAATCACCGACCATAGATTGACAATCAAATTTGCCAATGCTAGTATATTGATGATATTTTAAAAGACTCAAGGGGGATATGATATGAGTGATGAGAAAACTACCAAGGAAATTTTGGAAGAAAGGGCAGTGCGTGGGGAGTATATCCCTCTGTATAATCCTGAAGCCCTGAAAAAGATAGACAAGGAATTTAGCAGGTGGAAAAATACGGTGGTTCGTCAGCAGGACCGGGAGAATTGGGAGGTTACTCCTCACACCATCTTGGGCTCTGAGCTACCCCGAGAGTTACTTTATACCCCACTCAATAACCCTGATTTTGACTATATAGGAGATTTGGGTTTTTCAGGGGAGGAGCCCTATACCAGGGGCATACATCCTAATATGTATCGGGGTAGGACATTTACTATGCGTCAGATCTTCGGCGCTGGTTCTCCTGAATATATAAACAAGAGAATGAAGATGCTGCTGGAGCATGGCGCTACCGGAACAAACTGGGCCCTCGACCTATCTACAGTTCAGATGTTTGATTCAGATGAGCCTGAAGCTCTGGGTCAAGTGGCTACCGTGGGTGTCCCTATTGATTGCGTTGAAGATATGGAGGTAATCTGTAAGGATATAGACATTACCAAGGTAAGCGCTTCCATAATTACCCATTACCCCAGAAATACAGCGATAATATTCCCAATGTATCTAGTAATGGCTGAGCGTAGAGGTATTCCCTGGGACCAGTTACCAGGCAGTTCGCAGAATGACTTCATAATGGAGAGCTTGGTTCGCAGCGCCTGTGAGTATATACCACCTAAGGATGATTTCAGGGTACAGTGCGATAATATAGAGTTTCTTAGAAAGTATGTGCCTAAATGGAACTATGTTACCTTGAATGGCTACAATTTGCGGGAGTGGGGAACCTCAGGCGTCACTGAGATGGCAGTGGCGGTAGTTAATGCTATTGAAATCCTTAAAGAGATGACCACGAGAGGCTATGATGTTGATTGGGTAGCCGAAAGACTAGCATTCTTCTGGGCACCGGCTAATGACTTCTTTGAGGAGGTTGCTAGGATACGGGCAGTGAGGCGATTATGGTATAAGATAATGAAATATAGGTTTGAGGCTAAAAACCCTCGGTCTATGTGGATGAGGTGTCATGTGCAGACTTCGGGTGTCTCCCTGACTAGAGAAGAACCTATGAATAATGTGGTAAGGGCAGCTTATCACGCTTTAGCTGCTGTATTGGGGGGTGTTCAGTCTTTGCATGTAGATTCCTATGATGAAGCCTACTCAGTCCCATCGGAAGAGGCCTCAATACTATCACTGCGAACCCAGCAGATTATTGAAGCCGAGACTCAGGTTACCCAGGTGGTTGACCCCTTAGGCGGCTCCTTCTATGTAGAAGCACTAACTAATAATATAGAAGAAAGAATCCTTAACGAAATAGATGAGATAGAGAGGATGGGTGGTATAGTTGAAGTTGTAGCCAGCGGTTGGTTGCATAACAAGATTGCCAGATATATGCAGCGTGAGCATAAAATGATTGCTGATGGCGATATAAAAGTAGTTGGTCGTAACTACTTTAGAGCCCCTGACCTAAAGATGCCTGATGTCTGGGTTCACGAATATGATGAACGTATAGGCAAAGAGATGCGAGACAAGCTAGCCAGGATAAGGCAGCAAAGGGATAACGAAAAGGCAAGCAATACTCTTAACGCCCTTAAGCAAGCCTGTAAGCACGGGGATAATGTTATGGCTGCTTGTCTTGAGTGTGCTAGGGCTGATGTTACTGAAGGGGAAATGCGCCGGGCATTTGTGGAAGCCTTTGGCTTGTGGAAATCGCCTATCTATGTATAAAGATAATTTTAGAGGGTGAAACGCTATGGTAAATCAGGAAAAGAAAATTAAGGTATTATTAGCTCAGTTCCCGCTGGAGACTCATAATAGGGGAATAATTACTGTGGCTGGCATGCTCAGGGATGCTGGGATGGAGGTAGTTTTGATGGGCAATGCCCGGGCAGAACAGATAATTAAAGTGGCTGTTCAAGAATTTGCTGATGTTGTTGGGATAAGCAGCTACTGTGGTGGTGAGTTGGCTCTTGGTGACGAGTTATTAACGGTGGCTGAAAGAGAAGGAATAAGAGACCACACTGTGTTTATACTGGGGGGGATATTCCCACCTAAGGATGCCCCCAAACTGAAAGAGATAGGTTTTAGTGCTACCTTCCCTCCATCATCAACTAGGGAAGAAATAATTTCCAGCATAAAAAGCGCTATAGCTGCTAGGAGTTTAGGTTAGGCTGGCGGTTCATAAAGTCGGCATGCAGCCTCACCCTCAATTACTATTTCCCCCTTCTGGTTCACACAGGTATTCTTCAGGGTTACAATCCCTTTGTCCTTGCGTGTCTCTATTACCTCAGCTATAGCGGTTATGGTATCCCCAATCCTTACCGGCTTCAAGAACCTTACCGACTGAGATAGAAAAACGACTAAACCAGGAAGTTTAGCCATAGCTGCCGAGAGTAGTAGTATTGGGAATACTCCGTGGGATATCCTGCCACCGAAGAAGGTTTTTTTAGCATACTCCTCGCACATATGGACAGGATTGAAATCCCCTGAGATGCCAGCAGTAAGTATGATGTCAGCTTCAGTAACGGTCTTCATATGAGTGGTTTTGAAACCAACATCCACTCCCAACTTATCTAGGATAGATGAGCCTTTCTCTGTCATAACCTGCCTCCTAATTTGTGATTTCTGAGCGGGCGATAAGCCCTCCCCTTGCCTCAGCCATTATGGCGGCGCCTAGGGCGGTGATGAGCTGGGGTTGGGGGGGCACCAGTAACTGAATCCCCAGTCTCTCCTCCACGCTTTTGATAAGCCCAACATTGAGGCCACCGCCACCGCTAATAGCCCACTGCTCCTCCACCCCAATCCTATCAATGAGGGTAGATATCTTGTTCGCCAATGCCTTATGAACCCCAGCTAGGATATCCTCCTTGGAGACGCCTTCGGATACTCTGGAGATGGCCTCTGATTCCCCAAAAACGGCGCACCCTGTAGTAAAGGTGATGGGGTTCTTAGACTTAAGGGAAAGAAGCCCTATATCCTTGAGGTCTATCCTCAGGACATTAGCGATGACCTCAAGAAAGCGCCCGCTACCGGCGGCGCACTTCTCACTGACCACGAAGTTAATAACCTGCCCTTCCTCTTTGAGCCGAATCACCTGGCTGGACATCCTTTGCACATCAATGACCGTCCTCACCGAAGGGAAGACGCTGCTTATCCCCCGGGCGCAACAACGAATATCAGCCACCTGCTGATTGCTGGAAGGAACGCTGCCCCCACCGTAGCCGGTAGCTATAGTATAGGTTATATCCCCCGGGGATAGTGCCACCTTTGCCAGGAGTTCGTCTCTCAACTTCTGGGCTACCACCCTGTAGTTAGCCTTGGAGGGAAGCACATGGTAAGCCACAAGCTTACCATCTTCAGTTATAACTCCCTTACTGGTTCCTGAGCCAATGTCAATGCCCATAAACCAAGCCATATTTGACTCCTAATTATCCCTGGTTGAAGAAAGTAGCCTCCTCCAGGCGACGCTCCTTCCTCTGGATGGTCTCCCCCTTTGCCACTGCTTTCAGGGTGAGTTCCTTGCCTAATATGGCGGCGCCTATTGCCCCGGTGAGAAGCGGCTCGTCAGGAACTAAAATTTCACATCCTATATTTTCCTTAAGAGCGTGAACAACCCCAGCATTCTTGGCCACACCCCCGGTAAAGACCACATCAGGTTCTATCTTCAGCCTTTTCACCATTTTGGCTACCCTGCTGGCTATAGCGTCATGAAGCCCGGCCACGATGTCTTCCAGTGGTATCCCCTCAGAGATACGCTGTATCACCTCTTGCTGGGCGAAAACGGTGCAGGTGCTACTAATTTTGACCCTATTAGTAGATTTTAAGGAAATTTCTCCCAGTTCCTCTAGCTTGAGTCCAAGAGCAGCCGCAATGACCTCCAGGAACCTACCCGTTCCGGCAGCACACCGGTCGCTCATAACAAAGTCAATCAGCTTGCCATTACTAATTTTGAGCCCCTTGGCATCCTGCCCCCCAATATCAATAGCTATTCTGACATTGGGGAAGAGACTCACCACCCCCCGAGCATGGCAGGTTAATTCCGTTATCTGACGGTCGGCAAAGGGGACATTGATTCTACCATAGCCGGTGGCTATCACACAGGATATTTCATTGAAGGACAAATTAGCCTGCTCTAGTGCCTCTTCCATTACCTTGTTGGCTAGACGGCGGTGCTCAGCGCCAGTAGGGCCTACAATGTGGGCGCAAATCTTCTCGTCCCTACCCATAATTACCACCTTAGTCATGGTGGAACCTAGGTCAATCCCGGCAAAATAGATATTGAATCTCCTCTCGCCAAATTATCGTATTACCTCCACCACTACCTGCTGGCCTTTTAGCCGATTACTTCAAGGAAGGCCTGAGCCCTTGTCCTTAGTGGCGCCAGAGCCGCCTCGCTGTAGTCATGCTCCAGGTAGATGTTTGGTAAGCCAATATGGTCAAGATAATCCCTAAGCCCGGGCACCTCGTAGCCATGAACATCGCAATACCTCACCGACTGAAGTATTACTCCATTGACATTCCATTCTTTAGCATAGTCCTTTATGTAACCGAATCTGCTCTCTAGGTCTTTGATATAATCCTTCTTGGTTTCACCAAAGACGCTTTCCCTGAAGGTGCGAGGGCACTTTAGCCCCACCAGATAGCGATAGACTAAACCATCTAGTGGGTCATCAGTGATTTCCACATTGGGGAAATAGGCTCGGCTGCCCACACAGGTATCGTCTATTACCACATTGGCTTCAAGCTCCTCAATCATCTGGATAAGGGCTGTGTTATCTATAATGCTGCCCCAGACAAGAAGCCTGGCTGGTTTTTTTGGGGGACCATTCTTGCGTTCTTTAACCTCGCTTATAACCTGCCTCAGCAGGTCAATCCCTTCGTCCACAGGAATGCTCATCAAAGCTACCATTACTTGGAGGGTTTCTGCTCCTGAGATGAGGGGTGGGTCAGGCTTTCTCAAGTCATATAATTCCCGCACCAGAGCCCGCTGCCTATTATAAGTTTTAATGGCTTGCTTGAGTTTATCTAGAGAGAGTTCCCTTCCGGTAAACGACTCTAAGGTCTTCTTAAAATCCTTCAATTGCTCCTTAAATTGCTGCTGAGCTGCCTTATGAACCGTATGGGGCGTATCTATGAAATAAAAATAGGAAGGATTGAGGTAGGTTCGCCAGATGTGGGATGTCTTCTCACCGACATCGCAGATATGAGCCATAACTACCCCGTCTAAGAAGTCATACTTGCCTTTCAATCCCAAATCTAAAGCACTGCGAATAAAAGGGCAAACTACGGTAGGTAGGCAAGCATCCGCCTTAGTTATCGGCTCCTCCATATCCCCCAATATCCTGTAGGGGGCTAAGTCAAGAGCAGTCAGCATTTCCAAAACAGGATAGAGGCAAAGATAGCCCATCACCTGTTTTCCCTCTGCCTTGAGTTCTTTGGCTCGGTGAGCCCGGTCTTGATAAATCTCTCTCACCCTGTCAAGCCCTTTTCTTTCCTTTTCCGTCATTGATGAGTTCTCCTTATTACCACTCGAATCCTTCCTCTCGCCTCACCCCCCGGTAATGGTCCATCATCTCCTCAAACGTCTCCGCCTTTCGCATGGTATCAGCATGGTCAAAAAGCTTGAGGTCTACAATGTCTCCTTCCGCAACTAGGGAAGGAATCTTCAGCCTGTTTAACAGTCTGTCCTGAACAAGCATCAAGTGATTAGTTGCTGTGCGACAGGTAAGAAGGGGATGGAGTAATGCTCCATCACACTGGTAATCTCTAGCATACTCTAAGTAGGGGTAAGCGAAATACCCCATGTATTCCTTAGCTTTAAGGGCACCCTTAAACGAGCCGGTGAACCATTGATAGGTCTCTTTGGCGATGCGCTCTAAGGGGTTGCTCACTTGAGTGGTATCTATAGGTTTGGGGGGGTGATATGCCCAGCTCTCAATAACAAAATTCCAGCCTCTTTCGGCTAATTCATCAAAAATTTTCAGGTCGTGCCAGGGGGGAAGTTCAGCAAATGCCAGCCTGTATTTCTCCTCAGCAACAGCTCCTATCTTGTTCTCTACCCTATCCTTCACTTCTTGATACATATCCTGATATAATTTCAACGATTCTTTAGGGTCTCCCGCCGGATAAAGAGAGGCATTCATACAACTCCAGAAATCCCGAGAGTGCATAGGGCAAGGTCTGGCCTTACGCAGCTCGTTAATCTCATACCACAATCGGTTAATCTTTATTATATCGTCAGTTATCTCGGCTAGTTTATCCCAGTCCATTTTCTTAGCTAATAACCGCTCCAGAAAGGTAACAAACTCGCCTAGTTCTTTAACCATAAAATTAATAGCGCTCTCATAAGCCCCTTCCCTAAAGCTCTCTTCTACTCCGGGGTGGGGTATCTCCACTGTCCACACCGGAGCATCTAAATAGCGCCCCAGAGCCTGAAACCATTTATACCTGGCGTCACATAAACTACCTGAAGAGAGCAGTAGCATTGGCTTGGCCATACCACCCATAGGTGCTTCAGGCGGTATTTCCCCCAAATCCTTCATTCTTGCCGTATAGCCAATGCAATTTCGAGCATAGCCACACATATGGGTAGGAAAGCCATCCGAATCGGAGCGGTCTAGATAAGCCGGGGCAGCCCCGAAAGCAGCACAAACAGCGCCATAGTTTTCCGGGTAGACTATCTCTATATCCATGGCTTTGAGGATGGGGTCAGCCTCCCACCAGTTAACCATTGACCAAGCCGTGGGTTTCCCTATCTTGCTAGCCTCAACGCCCCTCTTATACATTTCATCTATTAGGTTCCGCAGGGGGTACATTGTCTTTAGCCTGTTTATGGCTCTTTTCTTCTTTTCGTTACTCATCACCTATTTATCTCCTCTTATCTAGAGAGGCAAATTACTCTAGGGGAAATATCTGTAGCCCAATATATCTCGTAGGGAGAAAACCGCATGACTATGCCACCATTTCCCCTTTGGGCTTTAAGTTTCTAAACTAAAGAGTGGACTAGCCCCCTCGCCAGCCGAGTACTTATCTCCAGGGAACACCTTATGCCCTATCTTTACTCTTTTGTCGATTAGTTCCATAGTTGCTTCATTTGGGTCAACATCGGTTAGATTACCCATTAACCACGGACCTTCATCAAGCTCAACCAGCACTATGATATAGGGGACCTCGCTCTCGCGTCCTTCTGAAGTCACAAAGGCAGTGGTAAAGGTTTGAATCTTACCTTTGCCACTCATTTCAACAACATCAAGGTTCGGGCTGGCGCATTTATAACAGGCCATCTTTGGTGGCACATTAATCCAGCCGCATTCTTGACACTTCAAGCCTAGCACCTTATTTTTCTTCAGCGCCTCACTATATTCTTTAAAAGTAAGCTTATATTCCACTTTAGACTCCTCAGGATTAAATTTTAAAGTTATATGTTACCAACCCCGTTGGAGAATTAGGTTACAGAGCGTGCCTGCATCTCCCCCTAATGTATCAGTCATCCCTGTTTTAGCTCCCTCTGCTTGCCTTTCCGGTTCCACCTCACCCCTGAGTTGTTTTACTATTTCATATACCTGACCGGCACCAGTAGCTCCTATAGGGTGACCTTTAGCCTTTAGCCCACCGGATAGGTTTATAGCTACTTTGCCGCCAAGACCAGCCTCACCCCTTTCCCAGGCTTCACCTGACTTTCCAAACTCAAAGAAGCCAAGGCTTTCAGCGGCAATTAAGCTAGCAATACTGAAGCAGTCGTGAAGCTCACAGATATCTATATCTTTAGGAGTGAGCCCAGCCATATCATAGGCTTGCTTGGCAGATACTTCTCTGGCTCTAAGTCGTGGTAGGTATTCTTGCTGGTTAGATAGGGGACCAGATGAAGATTGACCAATACCAGTAATATAGACTGGTTTATTGGTAAGTTTTTTCGCCTTTTCCTCTGAGACTAGAACAACAGCGGCACCGCCATCAGAAAATGGACAGCAATCGTGTAGCTGGAGTGGTGAGCTTACCATAAAGGAAGTGAGCACCTTATCCATAGTTACTTCCTTATGGAGGTGGGCTTTAGGGTTAAACATACCATATTTGTAGGATTGAACTGATACTGCTGCCATCTGCTCCTTAAGCTTTTTCAAAGGTATGCCATACTTCTTGGAATAAAGGTGAGCTAGCATGGCGAAGACAGCAGGAAAGGTAATTCCGGATGGGTACTCATAGCGGGCATCACTGAACATAGCGAAGGTTCGTGTGGCTAACGGTGTGCCCATGGTGGCAGCTCTTTCTACACCGCCAGCTAGGACTATGTCGTAGAAACCTGAAGCGACCCACATGAAGGCGTCTCTTATTGCCATACTACCTGAGGCACAGGCACCCTCATATCTGGAGGCTGGAATATTGATGGCGCCGATATTCTCGGCAGCGAAGGCTTGAACCATGCCTTGCCCTTCGGAAAAATCTCCCAGCACGTTACCGAGGAATAGCGCCTGGATATCCTTTGGCTTCAGGTTTGATTCGTTTAGGGCGTCCATGGCGGCTTCAGCAAACAGCTCTACCCCTGTCTTTTCCTGGGCACCACTGAACCTTGTCTCCCCAACACCCACTACGGCTACTTTTCTCACATTCTCCTCCTATTTTATAGCTTCTTGCGATAATGCTGGCAGAAGCCAGCCAGCTTACAACCAATATAAGATTATTGTATTCTGCCCTTATTGTCAAACCAGATGCCGAAGGCTGAGTTAAATATTTCTAAACAGGGTAAGGACGATATACTGCTGACTCAGCTATTAGCTCGGCAATATCCATAACCTTGAGTGATTCTTCAACAGCTTCAGCTTTAATTGCATCATCAAACATCTGGAGGCAGAAGGGGCAGGCGGTAGCTACAATCTGAGCCTTGGTCTCAAGCACCTGCTCAATGCGCATCTCACTTATTCTCCTGCCAATGCGCTCTTCTAGCCACATGCGACCGCCGCCGCCGCCGCAGCAGAAGCTATTCCTCCGATTTTGCTCCATCTCAACAACTTTGACATCAGGCATATTATTTAAAAGCTGCCTCGGTGGCTGGTAGATATTATTGTATCTTCCTAGGTAGCAGGAGTCATGGTAGGTCACTACCCCGCCATTGCCTTTAATGATTCTTAGCCTGCCTTCTTCCAGCAAGTTGGCAAAAAACTGGGTGTGGTGAATAACCTCAAAGTCACCGTCATACTGAGGATATTCATTCTTTAGGGTATTATAGCAATGAGGGCAGGCAGTAACTATTTTCTTCACATTATAACCCTTCAGCAGCTCAATATTTTTCTGAGCCTGAATCTGGAAGAGGTACTCATTGCCCAGACGGCGAGCTGGCTCACCACAGCAGCTCTCCTCAGCCCCCAGGATGCCAAATTTAATCCCGGCTAGCTTTAACAGCTTACCCGTAGCTTGAGCTATCTTGACACTTCTATCTTCCAGCGCCTCAGTACAACCTACCCAATATAGAATATCTACATCACTATCATCAGCCAGGGTCTTAATCTCAAGCCCTTCTGCCCAGTCGGTTCTTGATAGCGTTGTTCCTCGCCAGGGGTGTCCTCTGGCTTCAATGCTTCGGAGTGCTCCCTCAGCCGTCTCAGGGATAGAAGCCTGCTCCAGCACCAGGTTTCGCCTCAGGTCTATAATTTTATCAATATGCTCATTATAGACAGGACACATCTCCTGGCAGGCACGGCAGGTAGTGCATGCCCATATTTCATCTTCAGTTACCACCTCACCAATCAATGCCTTGCCGGGATTGACCGGGGAGGCTTCCGCCTCGCCTTTGACCTTGAGCAGTTGGGGTCCTACCTCCAGCAGATGATTCTTGAGGTCCTGAATCACCTTCTTGGGGTTAAGTGGTTTGCCGCTAGCATAGGCCGGACAGGCATCCTGACATTGACCACACACCACGCAGGAGTAACAATCTAGGAGTTGCTTCCAGGTAAAATCAGTTATCTTGGCGACACCGAAACTCTCTGCCGTCTCCAGGTCAATAGGACGCAGGGCGCCTTTGGGAGGCGGAGACTGAAGAAAGACATTGAAAATAGCCGCCACCATGTGTAGGTATCGTGAGTAAGCGATAAAGACTAAGACAAACAAGACAATGCTCCAGTGTGCCCAAAATAAACCTATATTCGCTATCTGCACTGAGCTTACGGTGCTGTTATTAAACAGATTGCTCAATCCCGAGCTCAGGGGTGGAAGAATAGAGCCTAAACCAGCCGGCGGGTGACCAAGAGCGATGCTGGTTGCCTCCTTAAACAGGTGAGTCATCGGGTGGATGAATACCGTGACCAGAATGACCATAGCCTCAATGGTCTGCTCTCCGGCTAGCCTTGGTGGCTTAACGATGTATCTGCGGATAATACCCCATAATGCCCCTATAATTATGAACGGAGCAGCTATATCCATAACCCATGCATAGTAGAAGAAGAAGCTGGTGTTTTCCAGCGTCTCGGAGATACCAAAGCCGGCGCCGATGATTATAAATACGAGATAGAAGATAACGAATGTAAAGAAACCCCAGGCCATAAAAACATGACCTATACTAGCTCTATCCTTGAGGGTCAGATTCTTAAGCTGGCACCATTGTCCTAATACAACGACTGCGGTTGTTAGTGCCCTCCTCACCATTTCACCAAAGCTCCCCTCCTTCCTGCCCAAAAACATATAGCGCCCAAGCTGATAAACCCTGCGCAGGAAGAGACCAACGGCAAGAACAAATAAAACCCAAAAAATGGCATACCCTGGGATTCCCCAATAGGTTATACTAACCGGCGACATAATACCTCCTCATCTAAATTAAATTGCAAGGCAGGACTTTTTATCGCAAACGGGTGGTAACGACAAAAATACCCAAAGCCAGAGCCAATATGTCAAGGAGATTGAAACTAAGCCACCATAATGGGAAGAAGATACTAACTAAATAGCTTATCACAACAGCTAGGCTGCCAACAATAGCTAAGCCGGTACCACGCTTACGGTTAACCGAAAGGCTAGTTACCTCTCCGATAGCGTAACCGGCGCCGGGAGCCAGTAGCAAATTAAGATAAAAGAAACGTGCTGTCCCTCCTATTAATCCCCATACAATGCCACAGACTATAGCCATACCCAGCGCAGTTCCCGTAGCTTTCAGGTAATATTTAGTAGTAACGCGATAGGTGGGCAACCTGTGGAGCCGGGCACAATCCCGGCATCTGGCTCCCACCGGTGTCTGCACCAGACATTTAGGGCATATCGGCTTACCACACTTACCACACCTCAGGCTAGTTTCAACCTCAGGGTGGGTGGCACATTTCATAGTCAACCTTTCTCCTGTTTCTCTTGCTGTTCGGCAGGTCTTCTGTTTATCCAAGCGTCTCTATCCCTTATGTCTCGGTCAAAAAGGAGGCGGTTAACAAATAGCTGTCCCCTGGATACTGAGGGAGTAAATATGGTTCGCGGGGCTGTTAGCCGCCTAATAACTGCTAATAGAAATATTGCCACGAATCCTAGGGTAATGGGCAGTGGCTTTTCAATACCGAATAGCTGGGGAAGAAACCAGCTAAATATGGGCAAAGACGCCACCGCTATTATCGTCCCTAAAGCTAGCTGTCGGAATGGAGCCATACTGTAAGCAATGATTAGAGCTATTAGCCCTAGCCATGGTACCAGAATAAAAACAACGCCCAAGGTGGTTAGCATACCCCTCCCTCCGTTAAAGCGGAGGAAAACAGGCCAGTTATGCCCAATAATTGCTGCCAACCCCACCGTTACCTCCTGGACGATACCCAGACCCAACATATGAGCTACCCACACCATTACCATCCCCTTACCCATATCAAAAATAATTACCGGGATGCCTATCCGTTTAGAGGTCAGCCTCAGTAGGTTGCTCACTCCTACATTGCCGTCGCTAAACCGCCTGATGTCTATCCCCCGGGACCACTTAGCCGCTAAATAAGCGGTTGGCACCGAGCCCAAGAGGTAGGCACCTAATATTAATAGCCCAAGTTCAATAGCCACAAACTCCCCCTCTCATATTGTTTATCAAACTAAGGCACTTTCCCAGCGCTGACACCAGTAGAACGCAGTATCAATTATAGTGGTAGTAGCGGCAGCAAGCTGAACAAATGGGGAACCTTTTCATTTTCTTAAGCTTCTTTCTGAACTCTCTGAAATTCTCGTTATTCCAGATTTCCAGGAAGTTGCTATCGTTTAGGTTGCCCATTGGATAAAGACCGTCACACATTTCCACATCGCCATTGGGATAAATATTTGTGTGCTTCCATGCGCACTTGGCCCTTTTTTTGTCAATAAAGCCTTTAAAGCTGTAATATCTTTGTAATTGCTCGCTATCGGTTAGATTTGGAATAACAGTAACTATGACTCCCTCATCCCTCCTTTTGAGCCCGTCAATTGTTTGAGCCAGCTTTTCATAGTCAATACTTTCACCATCTATATCTACTGTGTCCCACGAGATATTTTCCTTAGCTCGGGGTAAGCTCTGGGATAGCTTTTCTTGGGCATGTAGCATTTTTTCTGTTCTGACATACATAGAATGAGACAGGTTTAGTATATCTATCCCTAAATCCTTTGCCAGCTCGTATACCTCTGCCAAATGCTCAAAGCTGTAGCCAGTGATGACGCAATTAATCCTGATTATTGGTCTAAATTTTGGCGATTTAGCCTTTAATGCTCTTATCCCATCTACTGCCTTTTGGAAGGTACCGGGGACACCCCTGATTCTATCGTGTATTTCACCTACACTATCAATGCTTACATTAACTAGGTCAATTTTGGAGCTAAGGAGTTGGTCGACATTTTTTTTAATTAAAGTTCCATTGGTATCTACCGCACACCATAACCCCTTGCCTTTGATATAGCTTATGATTTTGAAAAACTCAGGATGTAAGAAGGGCTCGCCTCTTCCACATAGGCTAATGTAGGGTTTAAAGGTGTAAATTTGGTCAATAAGCTTGCTAATTAAGGCAAAATCCAGGTGGCTCTTCTCTATATCCGATTGCTGAAAGGGGCACATCTTACAACTTAAGTTGCAGTAATCGGTCACGGCGAGTGTTACCACAGATGGCGGCGCACTGAGTCCATCATCACGAGAGTAACTTCGGCCACGGATTACATTCCTCCCCCAAAATGGGAGGAAGTAGGCTAAAGCCCCCGGCCTATTTTGCAGAATCTTGCATGTAAACCTCAGTCTGGTTTTCCATTGAAGCATAGTTTTTCCTTATTAAAAGACCAAGAAAGTAGCTTTGCCGAGCCTTGTGCCACTGTATCTTGAGGAGGTTAGCCTGTCAAGAGCATGGATAGGCTGACTTTAGCCCTCGCTGCTCTGCTAAGGCTATAAGACGCTCCGCTGATTCCATAGGCACATCTGCATCACCAATCATAGTCTCAGTGCTAGCATCCAAACCATGATAGTCACTGCCGCCGCTGGCAATAAGGCCATATCTTTCGGCTAGATTAATTAATCTATTCCTTTCGTCAGCAGTATAGCCATCGTAGTAGACTTCAATGCCTACTAAACCGGCTACTTTCAGCTGGCTAACCATTATCTCCGGGTCACTGACAGTTAACGGGTGTGCCAATACCGGCAACCCGTTAGCCTTAAGTATCAGTTCTACCGCCTCTACCGGGGTCATCTTTTCCCGGTCAACATAGGCAGGTCCATCCCGGCTTATATACTTGGTAAATGCCTCCTTTATTGAGGCTATATAACCCTTCTCTAACATAGCCTGAGCAATGTGAGGACGACCCATAGAACTACTACCGGCTATTTCCTGGACTCGCTGCCACTCAATATGGATACCCAAAGCTCTCAATTTAGCAACCATCCCTTGAGCCCGTTCTCGCCGAGAGTGGCGCATCCTTTCCAGCCTGGCTGCGAATTCCGGGTCAGTATAATCTATAAAGTAGCCCAGAACGTGAGCTTCACCATTGGGGACATCAGTGCTCATCTCAACGCAGGGTATGACTTTTAGCCGAGGGAAGGCTTTGGCAGCAGCTAGGGCGGGAATAATACCATCCACAGTATCATGGTCAGCAAGGGTAATAATGGTTAACCCCCTCTCCACTGATTTACGGACGACCTCTGCCGGGCTAAGTTGCCCATCAGAGGCAGTGGAGTGTATATGGAGGTCTACCCTAGACATTACTACCCCACTTCCTTATAGATTCGCTCAATGCTTATTCCCCTGCCACTCTTGTCATCTATCCTGACTAGGATGGCACTAAACATTGTCTTGCCCTTCCCTACAGATAAACGATGAGGTATTATAGTCATGAAGCGGCGGATTACCTCCTCGGTGTCATCACCTATAATTGAATCAATAGGTCCAGTCATGCCAATATCGGTAACATAGGCAGTGCCCCCGGGGAGCAACTGGGCATCAATAGTTCCCACATGAGTGTGAGTGCCGAGCACAGCACTGACTCGACCGTCTAGGTAGCGTCCCATTGCCACCTTCTCCGATGTTGCCTCGGCGTGGAAATCAACAATAATAACCGGTGGCTTGGGATTAAGCTCAGCCAGTAGTTTATCCATAGCTCTAAACGGGCAATCAAAGTTGCTCATAAAGGTTCTCCCTATTAAATTAACTACTGCGGTCTGACCATTGACTATATAGCCTCTACCAGGCACCCCCGGAGGGTAATTTAATGGACGCAGAATAGGCATTTCACTATCAAGGTATGGAATAATCTCCTTCTGAGCCCATATGTGGTTGCCTGAAGTCAACACATCAACGCCAGCATTGAGCAGTTCCTTGGCTGCGGTTGAAGTTAGACCTAAACCACCGGCAACATTCTCACCATTGGCAATAACCAAATCCAATCCGTATTGCTGGCGCAGGCTCGGCAAAAGCTCGTTTACTGCTTGCCTACCCGGTCTGCCAATTATGTCTCCCACTGCTAATATTAACACTAGCTCTTCCTACTTGGCATAGTCTGTAGCTCTTGTCTCCCTGAGCACAGTAACCTTTATTTGCCCTGGATACTCCAGGCCTTCTTCTATCTTCTTAACGATGTCTCGGGCAAGCCTCATTGCCCCCAAATCATCAATCTCTTCTGGTTTGACTAAAATGCGGATTTCACGACCAGCTTGAATAGCAAACGACTTTTCCACTCCCTTAAAGCCATTGGCTATATCTTCTAGTGCTTTCAGCCGCTTGATGTAGCTCTCCAGCGACTCGCGCCTTGCCCCTGGTCTGGCACTGCTGATGGCATCAGCTGCTGAGATGATATAGCCCCATATGCTGGTAGTATCAGTCTCAAAGTGGTGTTCAGCGATGCCCTGAACCACATCAGGAGATTTGTCCCATTGCTTAACCAGGTCAGCCCCGATGGCAGCGTGGGTGCCTTCCACATCGCGGTCTACCGCCTTACCAATGTCATGAAGCAGCCCAGCTTTCTTGGCTACAGCAACATTAGCTCCCAGCTCTGAAGCAATCATACCAGCTAGATATGAAACCTCAATGCTATGCCCCAGGACATTCTGCCCGTAGCTAGTGCGATACTTAAGACGACCAAGTAACCTGATCAACTCAGGGCGTAAGCTGTGCACCCCTACTTGGTATGCTGCCTGTTCTCCAGCACTATAGAGAGTGGCATCCACTTCCTCCTTGGTCTTGGCTACCACTTCTTCAATACGAGCTGGATGGATGCGACCATCAAGGATAAGCTTGGTTAAAGCCAGGCGAGCCACTTCACGCCGCACCGGGTCAAAACTAGACAGGGTTACCGCCTCAGGGGTATCGTCAATGATTAGGTCAACGCCAGTAGCCTGCTCCAGAGCTCTAATATTACGACCCTCTCGCCCAATAAGCCTCCCCTTCATCTCATCGTTAGGCAGGGGGACAGCAGCCACCGTGGTCTCAGATACAACCTCAGAGGCGCAACGCTGGATAGTTTGGGATAAAATCTCTTGGGCTTTCCTATTGCTTTCCTCTTTTAATTTGGCTTCCCACTCCCGAAGGCGTCGAGAGGCTTCCCCTTGTATCTCAACCTCCATAGAGTCAAGCAGTGTTTGCTTTGCCTCGGCACTGGACATGCCCGAAATCAGCTCTAGTTGCTTTAACTGCCTACCTCTAACCTCTCCAAGCTGAGTGCGGATGGACTCAATCTCCTTTTCTTTATTAGTCAGATTGTGCTCGCGATGTTCCACACCCTCTAATTTACGCTCCAGGGTCTCCGTCTTCTGAGCCAGCCGGCTTTCCTGGCGCTGTAGTTCAGAGCGCCGTTCACGATACTCTGCCTCACCTGCTGACTTGACTTTCTCCGCCTCCGCCCTGGCCTCATTGAGCACATTTTTAGCCTCTAGCCTAGCTTCAGTAGCTATTCTAGCCGCTTTCCTCTCAGCAATGCGCATTTGTCGACTAGCTAGCACTCGCCTGGAGAGAAAGGCAGCCATGCCGCCAAATATCACACCTATGATAAAACTGAAGAAAACTGTTAATACATTTACTACTGCCATTTTTTACCTCTCTTCCGCGTGTAGCTTCTCCTTCAGAGGGGCAGGTTATGGATAGCTAATATTACTCATTTTGTCAGTTTAAAGTCAAGGTAAAATGCTATCTAGACCTCCTCCTTCAGTTCCTGCCACACCCGTTCTGTAGTATGTTTTATCACCCTGTAACCAAAGCCACGCCGCTTGAGATAGCCACCTAACCGGCGACAAAAGTCCTGACGGTCGGACAATGGTAAACTGCGAGCTTTACTCAGGGCTGCCCGATAAGCACTGTTGTCATCATCAATGGCATCAGTCACTTGGTCTATGATGTCCTCGGCTACTCCCTTTCGCTTCAGCTCTAATTTGGTTAGCCACTGGCTGCGTGGGCTAAACGACTCGCGGTTATCCTTCCAGAATTGAGTAAATGCCATATCATCCACCACCCCCTGCTCCTTTAGCTTGACCAGCACTGCCTCTACACTATCACCATCAAAACCCCGCTGGTGAAGTCGCTCCCTTAGTTCAAACTCACTCCGAGGTCGGTAACTAAGGTAGTGGGCAGCGGCATTAAGGCAACGGTGGAAGTGGTCAGACCTAGCCAGCGCTTCAATCTCACCGGCGGATAGCTCCTGTCCCGGCTGTAGTCCCTCCCTTACTGCCACCTCGGCTTCCAGGCTAAAAGCGAATTTGCCATCCAAGAATACATTTACCCTTTCCCCCCGACTTTTCCCAACACGGAGAGCAGTAATCTTCTTCATTACTATGCCATACCCCTCTAAAAACGTAAGACTGAAGCCTACGCCTCAGCCTTACTTAGTTTTACTACCTGGTAACCTATATTTTTAAGGCATTTTTAATCGCCAGCTAAAGAATCATAGGTATTGCTAGCTACAGGATTATAGGTGGTGACGGCTGAGGCTCTAACCCGCTGCTCAATTTCCTCGCTAAGCTCAGGATTCTGACTCAGGTATTGCTTAGCACTCTCCCTCCCCTGCCCCAGGCGAATGTCACCATAGGAGAAAAAGGCACCAGCCTTTTTTACTAGCCCCAACTCTACACTTAGGTCAATAAGATTACCCTCTTTGCTTATCCCGTGGTCAAACATGATGTCAAACTCAGCACTTCTGAACGGAGGGGCTACCTTATTTTTGACTACCCTAGCTCTGATGTGACTGCCTATTGCTGCAGTTCCTTGCTTGATAGTTTCAACACGCCTTAGGTCTAGCCTTACCGAGCTATAGAACTTCAAAGCCCTGCCGCCCGGCGTTACCTCAGGATTACCAAAGATAATACCAACCTTTTCTCTCAACTGGTTGATGAATATCACTGCTGTGCCTGACTTACCGATAGCAGCCGCTAGTTTTCTCAATGCTTGCGACATTAGGCGGGCTTGTAAGCCAACATGAGTATCCCCCATCTCCCCCTCAATTTCAGCCCGGGGTGCTAAGGCAGCAACACTGTCAATCACTATTACATCAATAGCCCCACTCCTGACCAGCGCCTCGGTAATCTCCAGAGCTTGCTCCCCAGTATCAGGTTGAGAGATGAGCATGTCATCAACATTAACCCCGCAACGGCTAGCATAAGCCGGGTCTAGGGCGTGCTCCACATCAATATAGGCAGCCATACCTCCCCGCTTTTGCGCTTCAGCAATTACATGCTGGCCTAAGGTAGTTTTCCCTGACCCCTCAGGGCCAAATACTTCTGTAATCCGCCCCCTGGGGATACCTCCTACACCTAAGGCTAGGTCTAGTGCCAGCGAGCCACTGGGAATAGCCTCTACTGAAGACATGATGGCAGATTCCCCCAGCTTCATGATTGAGCCTTTACCAAACCGCTTTTCAATTTGTCCAATGGCTAGCTCTAGCGCCTTTTCTCTCTCCGTGGTCATCTTCGCCTCAATTTAATCATAGCATAAGCCCCCTGTTAAAACAAGGAATTGACTTCTCCCTTTTTGCCCTCGGTGCGCACTCCTTTATTAAAGGAGTAAGGGATAAAGGGGTGAGGTTGATAAACACTCTAAAAATTAGCCACCGGGGGTGGCATGCGCTTGTGGCTGCTAGTAGCTATCATAGACTCAATCTTTTCTCTCAGCTCATTTGAGGCTTTGCCAGTAACCAGATAGCGGTCAAGTTCCTCATAGCTGAGCCCTAGCTCATCTTCATCGGTTTGCCCCGGCCATAAACCGGCTGAGGGGGGCTTATCTATAATTTGCTGCGGGATGCCTAGGAAGCTAGCTAGCTCTCTCACCTGTCCTTTAACCAGATTGCCTAAGGGTAAAATATCTACTCCCCCATCCCCATACTTGGTAAAGTAGCCTACGGAAAGCTCGCTCCTATTACTGGGTCCGGCTACCATATATTTAAGCTGATTGGCGAAGTAATAAAGGGTGAGCATCCTTAATCTGACCTTGAGATTGCCTTTAGCCAGCCGGCTGACGGTAGACTCTGCCTTATCACCAGGCAAAACCTTAACCAAAGTATTAAAAACAGCGTCAAGAACTACCGTTTTAGTCGGGATGGAGAACTTGCTAGCTACAGCTAGGGCGTGCTCCTCATCCTCTTGACTACTATGGCAGGGCATAAGCACCCCAAACATACTCTGGGGAAAAGCACGGTGACACAATACAGCTAATACCGAGGAGTCAAGTCCACCACTCATACCTACCACTACCCCCTTGCACCCGGCAGCCAGCACCTTATCTCTTATCCACGAAATCAGCTTCTCAACTAGTTGCTCTGTATCCATAATAAATTCCCATTGTAATACCAGGTTGCTAGCAGTATACTATCCTTCAGCTACTTGGTCAAAAGGATGGTTTTGAAAAGGCTTTGCCCCTTCAATCTACCGCGGATGAGTAGCCCTTTGACCTTCTACTGGAAAATGATTAAACTAACCATAGAGGAAAGAAGATGCCGATATATGAGTATGTTTGCTCTGAATGTGGCTTAAAGTTTGAGCTATTATGCTCGTTAAATCGGGCTAATGAGGGGGCTTCCTGTCCCCACTGCCATAATGCCGCTGAACGGGTATTCTCCACTTTTGTCTCTCGCTCCAAGAGTGATAGCGGATTGACCACTTCTATAGGGGGAAACCCTTGCTCTAGCTGTAGTACTATTAGTTGTGATAGTTGTAACCTTTAATAAGGGTATAGAGGACTAATTTTGGCTCACTCCCTACTTTTCTAAACCTGAAAAGGCGCAAAATTGCCCAAACTATCACCTAGGTGAGCACAAAGGATTGACAGACTAAGTTTCTTGTAGTATAGTTAATTAAAGCAGGTTAATGTAAGAGGAAAATATGCCGGTTTATAGTGCCCCCTGCGGATTATATTATACGTATTTTACATTTCCGGTGCGCATAGAATGCGCTGGGGGGGGGTTGGCGTGGAGAAATAACTACATTACCCGGTAACAAATCTAAGATAGGAAAGCTTACAAGAACCCTCCCCAGCGGAGGGTTCTTCTGTTTTGGGTTGCTAGATGACTATAAATTGTATGGCGGTAAGAAGCTCAGGTTTTAATAAGGACATTAAAAATATTGGGGAGAGGACAAATGATAATAATGAAAACCGATGCCACTCAGGAACAAATAGACCAGGTAATAAAAGAAGTAAAGAAATACAGATTAAGGGTAGATGTTTCCAAAGGACAATATAAAACCGTCATTGGCTTAATTGGCGATGAGCGGAAAATACCGTTTGCCCATTTTGCTGCTCTCCCCGGGGTGAAGGAAGCAGTCGGGATTGAAATCCGCTATAAATTGATTAGTCGGGAATACAGTAAATTCTCTGGAGAGACGATGGAGCGTAGGATAATTAAAGTAGGCAATATTGCCATAGGTGGCGACGAGCCAATAATTATAGCTGGACCTTGTGCTGTGGAGAGCAAAGAGCAGTTATTCCGAATTGCCGAAGAGGTAAAGAAGGCCGGCGCCCATATTCTGAGGGGAGGTATTTTTAAGCCCAGAAGCTCGGTTTACTCCTTCCAGGGGTTAGGGGGAGAAGGCTGGGAGGAGGCGGTGGGGGCATCACAGTGGTTACAGAAAGCCGGGAAAATGTTTGACATGCCAGTAGTAACCGAAATAAGAGGAGAGGCTCAGGTTGACTTGGTGGCTGAGTATGCTGATATACTCCAAATAGGAGCCAGGAATATGTATAATCAAGACCTTCTGGCAAAAGTAGCTAAGAAAAAGAAGCCTGTTTTGTTTAAGAGGCATTTTGGCGCTAGCATTGAAGAGTTCCTCTCTTTTGCCGAATATATTGCTGCCGAGGGTAACAAGGATATCATCTTATGTGAAAGGGGAATAATACCTATAGGTAAAGGCAAAGAGTATACCCGCTATACCCTTGACCTGGCTGCTGTCCCTGCTATTCAGAAGGAAACCTATCTGCCGATAATCGTTGACCCCAGTCATGCGACGGGTCGGCGAGACCTCATCTTCAACATGAGCTGTGCTGCCATAGCCGCTGGAGCCAGTGGGTTAATGGTTGAGGTGCACTATAACCCGGCGGAAGCGCTGGTTGATGGTCAGCAGATGATCACACCCGATGAACTTAAAGATGTCATTGATGTCTGCCGAAGAATCAATAAAATGACTATGCCTGGGAGAAATGAAAGCTAAGGCGATATCAGATGAAAAAGGTTAAGGTAGGACTTGGCAGCAATAGCTATGAAATCCACATTGGGTTGGGTGTACTTGCGCACAGTGGACACCAGTTAAAAGAAAACGGGTTTAGTGGCAAGCTAATAATTATTACTAACCCCATCGTGAAAAGGCTGTATGGCGATGGTCTAAGGCAGGAGCTTATTGGACAGGGATTTAAGGTAACTATTATGCCGGTTCCTGATGGTGAAGAACAGAAATCGCTGGAGACTGCAGGCAGACTTTACTATGAGCTGAGTAAATTCTATGCTGAAAGGACAACGCCGATTTTAGCCTTGGGGGGTGGAGTTATTGGAGACCTGGCAGGATTCGTTGCTGCCACATATCTGCGAGGGGTGCCGCTTATACAAATGCCAACTACTTTACTTGCCCAGGTTGATAGTAGCATCGGTGGTAAAGTGGCAGTAAATCATGGTCAACTAAAAAACAAAATCGGGGTATTCTATCAACCGAGGTTGGTGATTAGTGACATCGGCACCCTGGGAACCCTCCCCCAGAAGGAAGTCACTAATGGGCTAGCCGAGGTTATAAAATATGCCGTAATTGAGGATAATGGGCTCTTTACCTATCTTGAGAGCAACCTTGATGGGATAAAATCGCTGGATAATAGAGTGCTTGAGGAGGTTGTTTTCCGGTCAGCCCAGATTAAAGCTGGAGTAGTGGAAAAAGACGAGAAAGATTTAGGTTTAAGAAATGTCTTGAACTATGGTCATACGATAGGCCATGCCATTGAATCAGCTTCAGATTTTAAGCTGGGACACGGCGAGGCAGTGGCTATCGGGATGTTAGCTGCCGCCAGAATCTCAAACAGGCTGGGTATATTTGACAAAAATGAGCTACTCAGGCTGAGGGGTGTTATTAAAAGTGCTGGACTGCCGACAGAGATTCCAGACCTCAAGCTAGAAAAGCTCATCCAGGCGATAAAACATGACAAAAAGATTTTGAGGGGCAGGATAAGATTTGTTTTGCCTAAAGCGATAGGCAGCGTATTTATTACTGACCAAGTAAGCCTATCTTTAGTCCAGGAAATTTTGGTTGGTTGGAATGAAGAAACCTAAAATTTGCGCCGTCATAGTAAATAATGACCTTAAACCAGTAAAGGAAGTTGAGTCCTTGGCTGACCTATTTGAGGTAAGAATAGACCTCATTGGTGATGGCTGGCAAGAGCTGGTTAGGCAACTTAGTAAACCGTGGATAGCTTGTAATAGGAGTGCCGACGAGGGTGGTAACTGGAGGGGAAGCGACGCAGGAAGAATAGAAGAGCTCCTTAAGGCAATCACCCTCGGGGCAGACATAATTGACATTGAACTCAGGACAAGAAACCTGAAGCAGGCTGTGGGGCTGATTAAGCAGAGGGCAAAGTGCCTCCTATCGTTTCATGAGCTAAAGGGGACGCCCCCTCTCAATGAAATGAAGGAAATAGTTCAAAGACAATTAGAAGCGGGTGCTGATGTATGTAAGGTGGTTACTACCGCCCAAAGGTTTGAGGACAACCTGGCTGTCCTGCAGCTTATCGCCGACTTCCCCCAAACAAAAGTAGTTTCGTTCGCTATGGGTCCTTTAGGTTGCCCCAGCAGGATTCTTTGTCCGCTGATTGGTGGATATTTTACCTATGCGTCAATTAAGGCAGGTGAGGAATCTGCCTCTGGTCAGATAACAATAGGCGACTTAAAGAAAATCTATGAAATGGTAGCCAGATGCTGAACAGAGTCATATCAGGCAACATAAAGATTTGCGGTATAATAGGTGACCCTTTGGAACATACCATGTCGCCGGTAATGCATAATGCTGCCTTTGACGAGATGGGGGTGGATTATTTATATATCCCGTTCAGGGTGGAGAAAGAAAAATTGGGCAGGGCTATTGAGGGTATGAGAGCCCTGAATATAAGGGGGCTGAATGTTACCATACCCCACAAGGTTGCTGTTATCCAGTTCTTGGATGAGTTAGACGACCTGGCTGAGAAGATAGGTGCTGTTAACACAATAGTGAATGATGACGGGGTTTTGACAGGCTACAATACAGATGCTACCGGATTCCTGCAGGCTTTACTTAAAAGGGGAATTGAGCCAAAGGGGAAAAATGTGGTCATTCTGGGAGCCGGTGGCGCCTCAAGAGCAATCTCATTTATTCTGGCTGAGAGGGGCTCCAATTTGGTTATACTTAACAGGACAGTGGATAAGGCAAAGGAGTTGGCTGATAGAATTTCAAAGATTTTACAGAGAGAAACTGAGGTTCTGAAACTGGATAGGGAGAACCTGGCAAAAGCGCTGAGCAAAGCCGATATTTTAGTTAATGCTACCAGTGTCGGCATGAGCCCTAATATTGATGAAACCCCTGTTGCCTCTAACCTGCTCAAATCGGGCATGATTGTTTTTGATACGATTTACAATCCAATCAAAACCAGGCTTCAGACAGAAGCTGAGGAGGCTGGGGCAATAACCATAAGTGGGCTTGATATGCTGGTGTGGCAGGGGGCTTTAGCTTTTGAGAAATGGACTGGTTTGAAGGCACCGGTTGAGCTGATGAGGGAAGAAGTAATTAAGAGGTTAATAAATAATCGCAATTAAAGCGCTGGAAGGATATGAAAACTAGCATAGCCCTGATAGGTTTCATGGGAGTAGGGAAAACTGCGGTGGGTAAGGCTCTGGCTGAAAAGCTGGATAAGAGATTCGTTGAACTTGATTCCTTGATTGAGCAGAAGGCAGGAAAGACTATACCCGAGCTCTTCCACCAGGATGGTGAGGTAGCTTTTCGGGAACTTGAGATTGAAGTTACCAAGCAGGTCTCAACGAATAAAAACTTGGTTATTGCCTGTGGGGGAGGGCTCGTCCTCAATAAAATAAACATTGACCGGTTGAGAAACGAGTCCATAATAGTTTATCTGACCGCATCTCTGAGGGCAATATTAAACAGGATACCGAGTGAGGGGGAAGAAAGACCTCTGCTTGATACACCAGACAGGGCTTTGGCTATCCAGGAGCTTTTAAGATTCAGGAAGCCCTTTTATGAGCAAGCCGCCGATATAAAGATAGATACTTCAAAACTGGATATTAACTCAGTTGTTGAGCAAATAATAGAGAAGCTAAAAGAAGATGAAGGTTTCAATTTCTAAAAGTGAAGTAAAAGGCAAGGTGAAAGCCCCCTCTTCTAAAAGCTACACCATTCGGGGACTGATGTGCGCCGCCCTGGCTAAGGGTGAAAGCGAGATTATACATCCCTTGAGTTCAGATGATACCGAAGCTGCTATAAATGTATTGAGTAAGGTTGGAATTGGTGTTCACCAGAAGGGTGATTCCTGGCAGGTTACAGGAGGCAATTTCCACGAGCCAGATACCGAGCTGTTTTGTGGTGAATCGGCTGCTACCTTGAGATTTATGACTGCTATCTGCTCACTAATCCCCGGGAAATGCAGACTAACTGCTGGTTCTTCTCTCTCTAGGAGACCGGTTAAACCCTTAGTCCAGGCACTCAGACAACTAGGGGTGAATTGCTCTTCGCATGGCGAGCTACCCCCGGTAATCGTTGAAGGGGGCAAATTAAAAGGTGGAGTAGCTGAATTGCCCGGCAGCATAAGCTCTCAGTTCGTATCAGCTCTACTGTTTATAGCTCCTTTTGCTGAGGAAGGGATGACAATCAAGCTGACCACCCCCTTAGAATCAAAACCCTATGTGCTGATGACCCTGGACTGTCTGGAGAGGTTCTGGATAACAGTAGGCTTCTCTGAGGAGCTTGACCAATTTGAAGTATTGAAGCAAACCTATAAACCGGTTAAATATAATGTGGAGGGGGACTGGTCATCAGCTTCATACCTCCTCGCCATGGGGGCTTTGTCTGGAGAGGTGGAGGTTGAAAACCTGAACCCAGAAAGTTTGCAGGCTGATAAAATGATATTAAACTTGTTGAGGGATATGGGTGCCTGGGTCAAGGTGAACAAAGACTCAGTTACAGTGAGGAAATCAGGATTGGAAGCTATACAGGCCGATTTATCTGACTGCATAGACCTTTTGCCAACCATGGCAGTTCTGGCAGCGGTGGCAAATGGGGTAAGTGAGTTTGTTGGGGTAGAGAGGGCACGACTTAAGGAATCAAACCGGGTTTCCGCTTTAAGAGACGGGCTGGAAAGGATGGGTATAAAAGTTGGGGAGGAGACAAATAGATTAACCATCACTGGCTCAAAGCCGAAAGGTTCGGTCATAGATAGCCAGGGTGACCACAGGATTGCCATGGCTTTTAGCCTGCTCGGCTTAATAGCCGGAGAAACAACCATAAATAACGCTGAATGTATCGCAAAGACATTTCCCCAATTCTGGGATATACTAAGAAGTATAGGTGGCGAGGTAAAAATAGATGGGCAATAGTTTCGGCAAGCTATTTACAATAACCAGCTTTGGTGAAAGTCACGGTAGGTGTGTGGGCGTCATCATTAATGGCTGCCCTGCCGGTTTACCCATTACTGAGGATGATATCCAGAGAGAGGTAGATAAAAGAAAACCAGGGGTGAGTATGGCAGCCACCGGGAGGATAGAGGAGGATAGGGTTGAGATTTTTTCCGGCATCTTCAACGGAGTTACCACCGGTGCCCCCGTTTGTTTGTTAATATGGAACAAGGATGTAGATTCAAGTGAGTATGAAAAAATGAGGTTTACCCCCAGGCCGGGTCATGCCGATTATACCGCTTTTATGAAGTACGGTGGATTTAATGATTTTAGGGGCGGGGGTAGGTTTTCGGGAAGAATTACTGCCGCTTTTGTGATGGCTGGAGCCCTGGCTAAGAAATTACTTGGCTTGGTTGACATTGAGGTTCTGGCTCACACTATTGAAATAGGCGGCATAAAGGCTGAGCCCAAGGGAGTTGATGAAATAAGAGAAAATGTGGGGAAAAATCTGGTCAAATGCGCTGACCTGAGAGCCGCCGAAGAGATGGCTGGAATAATTGAGAAGGCTAAAGAAGAAGGTGACAGTGTCGGAGGCATCATAGAGGGCGTGGCGCTCAATGTGCCAGTTGGTTTGGGGGAGCCGGTCTTTGACACATTAGAGGGGGATTTAGCCAAAGCCCTTTTTGCCATTCCTGCCGTCAAAGGGATTGAATTCGGCTCAGGCTTCTCGGCAGCCAGGAAAAGGGGGTCAGAGAATAATGACCCATTTACTATCAAAGACAATAAGATAGTTACTATAACCAATAACGCTGGCGGCATACTTGGAGGGCTCAGTAATGGTATGCCAATAGTGGTCAGGGTGGCGGTTAAGCCAACATCCTCTATAGCCAGGAGTCAGGAGACAGTGGATATGAAAAGCATGGAAAGCATCAATTTGATGGTAAAGGGGAGACATGACGCCTGCATTGTCCCCAGAGCGGTGGTGGTTGTGGAATCAATGATAGCGGTAACCCTCTGCGACTTTGCTATGAGGGCTGGACTAATACCGGGGGTGATAAAATGACTTTAGAAGATTTAAGAAAGAAAATAGATGAAGTTGATACTAAGCTCGTCAGGCTTTTAGCTGAGAGGATGAGAATTGCTGAGGGAATAGGCGGAGAGAAGACAAGACAAAAAAAACAGATTGAGGACAGCGCCAGAGAAAGGAGAGTTCTGGAGAATATTAGAAGCATTGCCCGGGAAGAGAACATAAATCAAGAGGACATAGAAAGTATTTATAGACAAATAGTGGCTGTATCCAGAAGGGTGCAGGGAATAATAGTTGCTTTTCAGGGTGAGACTGGTGCCTATAGTGAGGAAGCCGCCTTTCATTTTTTCGGTCCCTCTGTCCAGACTAAACCCTGTGAAGGTTTAGACGATGTCTTTAAGATTGTGGAGCTGGGGGAGGTTAACTTTGGAATTGTTCCTATTGAGAATTCACTTGAAGGGAGTATAAACCGGGTATATGACTTGCTTTTGGACTCAAGTCTGAGGGTATGTGGTGAAGTAGAACTTAGGGTCGTCCATTGCCTGATAGCTAATCCCGGGGCACGGCTGGATTTGATAAAAAGGGTTTACTCCCATCCCCAGGCTCTGGGGCAGTGCAAGGCTTTCCTGAAGCATCTGGACTGTGAATTAATCCCAATCTATGATACCGCTGGTAGCGTAAAAATGATAAAGGAGAAAGGGATAATAGATGGCGGTGCCATTGCCAGCACCAGAGCCGCCGACATCTATGGCATGAAGATTATTACCAGAGAGATAGAGGATACCCCGAACAATTTCACCCGATTTTTTATTTTGTCCCAGCATGACTCCCCACCATCAGGTAACGACAAAACATCTATAGTTTTTTCGGTGAGGCATAAACCGGGGGCGCTGTATGAATCCCTTAAAGAACTTGCTGTTAGAGGTATCAATTTAACAAAGATTGAATCCAGACCAACAAGACAAAAACCGTGGGAATATAATTTCTATTTGGACTTTGAAGGTCATCGGGAAGACAAGGCGCCTCGTGAGGCTTTGGAGAACTTAAAAAACTCTTCGCTGTTTGTCAAGGTTCTGGGTTCGTATCCTAAAGCAAAGTAGCCGTTTTTAATAGCCTCATTTTTAGCTTCAGGTTTAACCCTCACCCCCTGTATCCCCCTCTCCCTCAGGGAGAGGGGGAAAGGATATATAAAAGAGGGCTACCGCCCTCTTAAACTCCCGTTAAAGTTCGAATCCAACCCGCTCTACCATAGGAAAACAAGGAATCCATCGGATATGTTTCCGGGGGATTTTTCTATTTTGCTACCAAATTATTAAGAGACCGGTGGTGGCGATATACGAGGAAGTTCCTTTCCTATAGAAAAAGAGGGCCCAAGCGGTCCGTCATATCGAGCATCGCCGAATTTAGGAGAGACATCATCGTCAAAGGTACGCTGCGGGAAGTGAGGCACAACATCAGTCTTTAGTTCCTCCGCGTAATGCTCTACCTGTTTGATAGAAATCAATATGTCGTTCATGAATGGTTTTAGGTTATCAAGCGGAATATTGAGTACTGGACGTTGAATGTTCATTTGTGCATCGAATTGCGCAGCTTGGGCGATTTGTTGCAAAGCGTTCAGTAGGGGATTATTGCGTAGTGCCGCTATTGCAGCCAAGGCGCGTTCAGAGAAAAAAGCCTGATAGCGGCCCTGAATGTTGGTGAGTTTGTCTAGGAGGGAATGAGTTTCCCTGGAAATATGTTCTTGCCATGTGATACTTGAAGTTACTGGAGCGCGGCTGCCCAGAGCCAAGTGCAAAGATATTAATTCTGCAGCTTTACTACCAAATAAATCCTCCATCGTTGATGGGGTGAAACCTTCTGAGGATGCTTTAACCATACTGGCAAAGAGGGCTATCATTGCGTTGATTGTCTGTGAGGCTTCAGACAACCCTACTCTTGCAACTTTTTCAGCTGCCTTTTCCTGCCTATGGCGTAGAGTAAAGTCCAACGCCAGGGCAACTAAATAAGCACCTATTAAACCGGCTATGATATTCTCTACAATACTAATATAGCGTCCGAGTATTATAGGAAACCAGACATACGTTATAATCAAGGGGGCTGTTACGATTGCTACACAAACACCAAAGATAATAAAGATTTTGGTAGTTGACATATAGTTGCCTCCCTGAAGTTGGCGAAACTATTTCTAAACCCTTCGATGATGATAGCATATTATACACCTTAGCCGATGTTAAGGTTGAACGTTAACCTGAAAGTTCTAGATATTGTCCAACCCGCTCTACCAGCGAAAATTGAAAGAACCGTCAAAATATCTCCAAAGTAAACAACGAGGCGTTAAGAGGGGCTTAAGCCCCTCTTTTAAATTTCCTCCCCCTTCCCCTTAACAAGGGGAAGGGGGACACAGGGGGATAGGGTTGCTGGTAAAAACTGGAGAATGGAGCTAAAATAGTCCCAAACTGACAAGGAAGAAGCATGAAGATAGCCATAATTGGTGGCTCAGGGAAAATGGGGCGCTGGTTTGCCAGCTTTCTGCTGAAGGAGGGCAAAGAGGTAGTAATAACCGGCAGAGACGAGAGGAAGTTGCAGGAAGCCAGGCAGCAACTGGGTGTTGAGGTCGCCACTAATGCGGAAGCAGTTAAAAGCGCTGACGCCATTTTACTATCTGTGCCAATAGACAATTTTGAGGCGGTTGTGGAGCAGATTTGCCCCTATATACGCCCTGAGCAGGTCATTATGGACATTACATCTATCAAGATGCTTCCGGTAGAAATAATGCATAAGCATATAAAAACTGGTTTGGTGCTGGGTACACACCCGGTGTTTGGTCCCGGTGCCAGAAGTATCGCCAATCACAACTTTGTGCTGACACCTACCAGTGATGGGGAGAGAACTCTGGCTCAAAAAGTCAGGGAGTATCTGGAAACTAGAGGAGCTAAAGTCACCCTAATGACTCCCCTTGAGCATGATGAAATGATGGCGGTCATTCTTGGGCTGTCTCATTTTATTGCTATAGTTTCCGCCGATACCCTGCTAAGCCTTGATAAGTTAGACCAGATGAAAGCAGTTGGCGGGATTACCTACAGGGTGTTACTAACGCTGGTAGAAAGCGTGATTTCAGAGGATGCTGAGCTTTATGCCTCTTTACAAATGAATCTACCCAATATGACTGAAATTGAAGAGCTGTTCCAGAGGATGGGGAAGACGTGGGGAGATTTAGTAAGGAATAGGGACAGGGATAAATTTGTAGACAGAATGAATGCCTTGAGAAGTAGGCTTAAGGAAGGTAGCCCCGATTTTGGCAAAGCCTATGAAAATATGTATAAGCTCGTTGAGGGGCTATAAGGCTGGTTAATAGAGGTGGGATATGTCAGCCTCCATTACTCCTGCCCGAACCGGTATCGCCAATCTGCCGCTCCACTATGGTAAGGTTCCACCCTAGCTTTTTGACCGCATGGTCAAGCTGGCTCGCCAAATCACCATTGCCATAGTAGCTGACTTTGGCGCTGAAGAGATGCTGAGGCGGCTGTCGCACCCCTACTGGTTTCAGGCTTTTGGTTGTATCCTGGGCTATGACTGGCACTCCAGCGGCGTTACCACTACCCTTTGCGGTGCCCTTAAGGAGGGGCTCAAGGGGCTGGAGACAGACCTGGGCTTATTTGTAGCCGGAGGCAAGGGCAGAGCCTCACGGCAAACCCCGTCAGAAATAGAAAACTGGGGAAACCTGATTTCACTAGACGCACTGCCATTGGTATATGCCAGCCGAATGTCAGCCAAGGTAGATAGCTCCGCCATTCAGGATGGCTACCAGCTTTACCACCACGCCTTTCTGTTTACCAGCCGTGGCTCGTGGGCAGTCATTCAGCAGGGAATGAATGAGGCTGCTCGCTATGCCCGTCGCTACCACTGGCTGGGGGAAAAGGTAACCGACTTTGTCAATGAGCCCCATTCTGCCATCCTGTCTGAGGCAAAGGGACAGGCACTAAACCTGGTAGCTGGTGAGTCTGACCCCGCCCGAACCATTATTGCCGACATCGCCGCTAATGAAAAGCCCCAGAATATCCTGGCTGAGCTAAAAAGAATAAAGACTCTTGACCTGCCGCCACGCCACTACCTGACCGTTCAGGACCTCCACCCTGAGAGCCTGAGCAAAATTCTGCTGAGCACCTATGACCGCCAGCCGCAGGGCTTTGAGCAATTACTGGGGCTACGAGGTGTTGGCCCCAAGACTATCCGTGCCCTGAGCCTTATTTCTGAGCTGGTCTATGGGGTAGCCCCCAGCTACCGCGACCCTGTCCGCTACAGCTTCGCCCATGGCGGCAAGGATGGCATCCCCTACCCGGTTGATAGAAAGACCTACGACCAGTCAATTGAGCTTTTAACCAAAGCCATAAACAAGACTAAACTGGGTATCAGGGAAAAGAACGAGGCACTAAATAGGTTAAACAGGGTGAGGATGAGATAATAAGCATAGTTTGGATTCTGCTCGGGGAAGGGAATATTTCTCCCCCCTGAAAAATGAGGAGGCTTATGATGAAGGCATGTGAAGGACAGATGGGTCGAGTTTTCATTATGCGGCTCGAGGACGGCGATGTGGTGCCCGGTTGTGTTGAGCGTTTCGCCGAGGAGAAGGGAGTATCTGTCGGGCAGGTTATCTTGGTGGGTGGAATTGGGGGTGGCGAGGTCGTTGTTGGTCCGCGGCGCTCGGAGGAAATGCCACCGCAGCCAATGCTTCTGCCCGTCGACGGCGCACACGAGGTGCTGGGGGTGGGTGTGCTTGCCCCTGATGAAGACGGGAAGCCAATTCTTCATATCCACGCCGCGCTCGGACGGTCAGGGCAAACTATGAGTGGATGTCTGCGACATGGCGTTACCACTTGGCTGGTGGCGGAGGTTATCCTCTACGAAATCCTCGGCGTGAACGTGGTGCGTGTCAAGGACGAGGAAAGTGGCTTTGTGCTCCTGGAGCCTGAGGGGTAGTCCCGTCCATTGAGCTCTTAACAAAAGCCATAAACAAGACTAAACTGGGAATTAGAGAGAAGAGAGAAGCGATGGGTAGGTTAAATAGGTTGCAGGTGGTATAATTAAGTTTAAGAGAGCGCAAATATGCTTAGCCTTTTGCAGCTAAAGGTGACTAACTTTCGCTCAATCAGGGAGGAAACCTTCCCTTTCCAGCCCTTGAGCGTTCTCATTGGCAAGAATAACTCCGGTAAGACAAACGTGCTCGACTCGATAGTAATCCTCTTGGAAGGTACCAGCAAAGATGTAACCAAGGAGGATTTCTTTAATCCCAATGCTGACTTCGTTATCGAAGGACGCTTCGCAGGGGTTAGAGATTATCTCCACATCTTAGATGACCGACACAAACCACGAATTGAAGAACGCATTGATAACGAAGATTGTATTACTGTTCGCCGCATTGGTCACGCAGTTGGGTATACACTAGACAAGATTGAAATACGCCAACCTGCATCTGACGTTTACGACATACCAACAGGCATCGATGCTGCCTTACGTCAACTGCTTCCCGAATCCATCCCTGTTCGGCCACTGGCTGATGTTGCGGATGAGGTCTCCGGTAAGACCAGCAGTGCTCTAACGAAAATCCTTACTCAAATCATTGACCAAATCGAGACTCAGGCGCAGCCCTTGATTGAGAAAGCTTACCAAGAAGCTAACACTTTGCTTAACGTTGTGCCAGATTCCGCTGACCCAACCAAAGAGGTGGATAACAGGTTGGAAGCCCTAAGGGAAATCGAGGCTTCCATCACGTGTTACCTCCAGGAGACTTTCCAAGCAAGTCGAGCACGCCTAAGGATGGAAATGCCAACCATGAAACAGATTCTTGGCAATATTGAAATGCTCATAAATGACGGAACATTGTGGAAGCCTTACTATAGGCAGGGACATGGACTCCAGAGAGTGTTGCTTTTGAGTCTACTTAGGGCGCTTGCGGTACGGCTTCGTGAGAGTCCTGAAAGTAAAATAAGACACCCTTTCACGTTGTTAATTGAGGAGCCTGAATTATTCCTCCACCCTGTAGCCCAGGAACAAATGCGTGACGCATTAGAGGCTATATCGGCCTCAAATCAGGTGATATATGCGACCCATTCTCCCCTACTCGTTTCCGCCAATTGCCTCCCTGGTCTAATGAGAGTGCATAAGGTTGTGAAACCACCACAAAGCATTGAAGAAACTAGCATGGTGAGTACTCCTATCACCCGGGATACTCTTGCGAGTGACAAGGACATTCTTACAATCCTTAATTTGCAAAGAAGTGCTCAATTGTTTTTCGCAGGGACTATTATACTTGTAGAAGGTGAAGGCGATTACCACTTGCATCGGGCACTAATTGAGAAGCTATGTGGAATCAAGTTAGAGTTAGAAGATATCGCACTTGTCGAGATTGGTGGCAAGGACAGGCTTGCGCGCATAAAGAACCTACTTCGGCACTTTTGCCCTTGTGTTGTAGCCATGACTGACGTCGACTATTTATGGAAGGGTGCTGGAGTTGAGCTTGGAAGTGACCCAGACCTAAGTCAGCTAGTCGAACGATGTCAATCCAAAGCCGAGAAAGAACTGTCAAGTCGCCTCTCAGATATAACAGACTCTGAAGAGAGACAGAAGAAGACGAAGAAAATCATGAAAAAATGCTGTTATGATACCAGCAATTGTGACGTAAGAGACACTGTATGCGGAAAATTGAAATCTAAGGGAACATTTGTTTTATCACGAGGAGATATAGAATCCTACATTGGACTGGGTGAGGCCTCCAAGGGCAAATATCTGAACGCTGCAAAGGAAATAGCTTCTGGCGAGCGTAGCGTCACTTTTGAACCAGAACTGCGTAATTTGTATTCAGACCTGATGAATCAGCAGTCTTCCTGAGATACAGCCCTTCTTCTCGTAACCAATAGATACCCCCAGCCACCCCGCCTAAAACCACCGCTCCTACCGACGTTGCCAGAGCACAGAATAGAGCTACAGCATAGAAGAAACCCTTGGGGACTCAGGGCAGGCTGGCAAGGGAATAGTGCCAGCCAGGATACAAGGCTTACTTAGCGCCGCTATTTTACAAAATGCTCTTTAATCCCTTATAATTGGTATTAAAAAAATTTGAAAGGGGGTTTTGTTTTGTCAGAGGAAGTTAAATGGGGGCATCCGGGGGCATTGGGACTTGCCGGCTTTGGCTTTAATACCATTCTGTTGCAGATACATAACATTGGTTTGATAGGTAACGTAGAACCTCTACTTTGGGGGTTCTTCTGGGGAGGTCTCGCCCAGGTCATAGCTGGAATAATTGATGGGCGTCGGGGCGATACATTTGGATTGACTGCCTTTACCTCGTATGGCTTGTTCTGGATAGGCTTGAGCTTCATGTTTCTTGCCGAGTGGCTTGGTCTGGTTACACTATCAGGTGCCGGCCTCGCCTGGTCATGTATTCTTTGGGGTATCTTTACCGCCTATATGACTATTGGCACATTCAAGATTTCTAGGATTCATGTGCTTATCTTTGCTAGTCTAACCATATTGTTCTGGTTGCTTGCTGCTCATTTCTTTGGTGCTCTCTCGGCTAAGGTGGCTGGAATTGAGGGAATTATATGTGGTTCCCTTGCAGTATATGCTTCAGCAGCAATCGTTCTACAGGATAAGTTTGGCAGGTGGGTGCTCCCCATTGGTCTCGTTTCCAAGTAGGTAGCCCCCCTTAAGGCTCTAACTATGAAGTAACACTGCTTCTGCTAAATAGCAGATGCCACCCTGCTATCCCGCCTAAAATTATAGCCAGCCCGGCGGTTATACCAGCACAGAATTTAGCGGCATCATAGAAAAAGTCTGGTGTAAAGAGAAGGAGCATATAGCCCTCGGCTGACCAGTACTCATTACTGAAGAAGACCAAGTGAAAATCATAAAATAGCTGGTCAAAACCGAGTAATATGCCTGACCCCAGAGCCAGCATCAGGATTAGGGTAATACTACTGCCCCCAACCACCCCCCACGCCAGCCGGTGCCAATATCTTCTCCTCTGCCAGAAGAGACTAACCCCTGCATAAGCCAGGGCATAAATCAGCGCCCCCAATAAGAGCCAATAGTCCAGCCAAATCAGCCCCTTGACATCCCTGAAGTGAATAACCTCCTCGGCAGTAAACAGCTCAAACGGCTTGCCATCCTTCACTGCGGTAAGAGTAATATATTCCTCATCCGAGTTGAAATAGCTAATTAGCTCACTGGCTATTTCCTTAAGGTCAAACTCAGCCAACTGGGGGGTCTGGTTGACACTATATTTATAGAAGCCATAGTTATACAGCCAGTGGCTATTTACTGCCCAGCCTAGGCTGGCTGTCAGCAGCAGGACAGGCAGACAGAGTATAAATAGCCATTTAGCCGCAATTGCAAGAGTCCTCAATTTCTTATCTCCGCCAACATTTTACACTGTAAAGGCTAGAAAGCATAATATTAACCTACCTCCCCCCTTTTATAGAACCACAAAATTATAGATAGCATATTGAGGGTAGTTTGAAGGGGCTAACGCCCCTTCAAAAAATAATCATCCCCCCTTCCCTGATTAAGGGAAGGAGGCCAGGGGGATAGGTCACCAAAAAATCCCTTCACTCTCCTCAAAAATACCCCCAAAAGCTAACCCTATGCTATAATTAGTCAAACGCTGAGCCAGGAAGAATTATGTTCAGTCACCTCCATATTCATACCGAGTATAGCTTACTTGATGGCATGTGCCGCATTCCCCAACTGGTTGAACGAGCCAAAGGGCTGGGGATGGATAGCCTGGCTATAACCGACCACGGTGTTATGTATGGCGTTATTCAGTTCTATCTGGCAGCCAGGGAGGCAGGTATAAAGCCCATCATCGGCTGCGAGGTATATGTCGCCCCCAATAGCCGTTTCAGCCGCGATGCCAGTGACAAAAAAAACTATCACCTTGTTCTGCTGGCTAGGAATAAGACCGGATACCACAATTTAATCCAGCTTACCACCAAAGCACACCTTGAGGGTTTCTACTACAAGCCGAGAGTGGATAAGGAGCTTCTACAGCAATATCATCAGGGTCTTATTGCCCTTTCTGGCTGTGTCGGTGGTGAAGTCCCCCGGCTCGTTTTAGACGGACGCCTTGAGGAGGCAAAACAGGCCGCCTTGTGGTATAAGCAAACATTTGGCGATTTCTACCTAGAAATACAGAGACACCCCATCCCTGAGCTGGAGCAAATAAACCAGGGTCTTATCTCTATGAGCACTGAGTTGGGCATACCACTGGTAGCCACCAATGATGTTCACTATGTCAAACAGGAGGATGCCTCAACCCACGACCTGCTACTGTGTATCGGGACCAACTCTACTATCTATGACAACAAGAGAATGAAGATGGCTGGTGACTTCTTCTACCTCAAGAGTCCGCCAGAGATGGTGGAGCTATTCAAAGATATTCCTCAGGCTGTAGACAACACTGAGCGCATTGCTGAAATGTGCAACCTTGAGCTTGACTTTGGCCGCCTTTATCTCCCTGAGATAGAGCTGCCCCAGGGCAAAACTGCTGACCAGTTTCTGGCTGACCTCTGTCATGACAATATGCATCAATACTACCCCGCCCTTACCCCCGAAATACAAGAACGACTTGACTATGAGCTGGAGGTAATAAAGCAGACTCAGTTTGCCAACTACTTCCTTGTTGTCTGGGACATTATCTCCTTCGTCAAAGAGCATGACATTTTGTTCGGGGTTAGGGGTAGTGCTGCTGCCAGCATTGTCCTTCGCTGTCTGGGTATTACTGAGGTTGACCCTGTTGAAAATAAGCTGGTCTTTGAGCGCTTTCTCAACCTGGAGCGTCAGGAGTTGCCTGATATTGATTTGGATTTTGAGGATGACCGCCGTGACGAGGTCATCTCCTATGTATCGCAGAAATACGGGCAAGACCATGTTGCCCAGATTATTACCTTTGGCACGCTGGGTGCCAGGGCTGCCCTCAGGGATGTGGGGCGAGCCCTGGGCATGCCCTACAGTGATGTTGACCGCGTAGCCAGGCTGGTGCCATTTGCCCCCGGTATGACCCTGGAAAGAGCCCTGGATGAGAATGGTGAACTCAGGAATATCTATTCTGAGGAGGCTGTAGTTCGCAATCTGGTTGACTCAGCTAAGAGGGTAGAGGGCATTGCTCGCCATGCCAGCACCCATGCCGCCGGTGTAGTTATAGCTAAAGAGCCCCTCACCAGATATGTGCCACTGCAACGGGTAAGTAAGGGTAATGGCGAAGCCACGGTTATGACCCAGTTCACTATGGACGACATTGCTCGGATTGGTCTGTTGAAGATGGACTTCCTCGGCCTGGCTAACCTCACTATTCTGGGCAAGGCGAGGGAAATCATCTACCAGAACTGTAGCATTGATGTTGACCTGTACCGTATCCCGATGGACGATGCCAGGACCTTTGACCTGCTAGCCTCGGGGGAAACCGCTGGCGTGTTCCAGTTAGAGGGAGCTGGCATGCGCCGCTACATTAAGGAGCTTAAGCCAACCACCTTCAGTGATATTGCCGCTATGGTAGCCCTGTATCGCCCCGGACCCATGGAGCACATCCCCACCTTCATTAAAGCCAAGCACGGCATTGAGCCTATTCGCTACCCCCACCCTGCCTTGTCCGGTATCCTTGAGGAAACCTACGGGGTGATTGTATACCAGGAGCAGGTGTTACTTATTGTGCAGGCTCTGGCTGGCTACACCCTCGGGCAGGCTGACATCTTCCGCAAGGCAATGGGCAAGAAAATCCCTGAGGTTATGAAGAAGGAAAGGCGCAACTTCATTACCCGAGCTAAGAAAAATGGATTCTCTACTGAGGTGGCTAGTGAGGTCTTTACCCTCATTGAGCCTTTTGCCGGCTATGCCTTTAATAAGGCTCATGCTGTGAGCTATGCCCTTATTGCCTATCAAACCGCCTACCTCAAGGCGAATTACCCGGCAGAGTATATTACCGCTTTCCTGATTACTAATGCCGGTCAGTCAGAGAAAGTGGCTAGTGCGGTGGCTGAGTGTCGCCGCCTCGGCATCACCGTGTTACCACCTGATATAAACCGCAGTCAAGTCAGCTTTTCTATAGACAAGGCTCACCACAATGCCCCAGCCCTCTGCTTCGGGCTGACCGCTATTAAGAATGTGGGACTCGGGGCTATAGAGCCTATTATTGCTGAGCGCAATAAGGGGGGCAACTTCACCTCTATTGAAGACCTGTGCCATCGTTGTGACCTGCGTGGTGTAAACAAGCGGGTGCTGGAGAGCTTGATTAAGACTGGAGCCCTGGATTGCCTGGGTGAGCGTGGCACTCTGCTCCACAGCATTAATCGTATCCTGTCTCTGGCTCAGCGGGAACAGCATCTTCGGGGAACAGGGCAATCTACTATGTTTGACCTGTGGGGTGAGGCAGTCCCGGCTCCTACCCCCAGCCTCGACCTTGAGACAGCCGGCACCTCTATCAAGGAGAAGCTGGCCTGGGAAAGGGAGCTGATGGGGGTATACTTCTCTGAACACCCACTCAGCTCACTCACCGGCAAGATGGCTTCAGAGACTACCACCCTGTGTGGTCAGATTGATGTTGAACTGGTAGGGCAAACTGTCGTCGTTGCTGGAATGGTAGCCTCGGTTCGTTACCTGTTTACCAGAGACCGACAGCCCTTCGCCAGCGCCGTTCTGGAAGACCTTGATGGCAGGATTGAGGTTATGGTCTGGCCCAAGGTCTATACCAATACCAGAGACCTGTGGCAGGAGGGTAATATACTGCTGGTTGAAGGTAAAGTGAGGCTGAGGGATGACCGGGTACAGCTAAACTGCGACTATGTGCGCCGCTACCAACCAGAAGCAGTCCAGGGCGAAGAAACGACTGCTTATCAGCCTGATGAGGCACCGGTAGTAGCCGAAGAGACTATTGCCACCACTGAAGCCCCTGAAAGTCGCCGACTGGTAATCAGCGTTAGCCAGACCAGTGACGAGGCTCGTGATATAGCCTATCTGCACAGATTGATTGACACCTTGAAGGAGTTCCCCGGACAGGATAGAGTGAACCTGTGTGTAACCAATGAGGAGAGGGTTATTAACCTCAAGCTGTCCAACATAACCACCAACTACTGCCCTGAACTTCATCAGCGGCTGGTGGAGCTGGTGGGTGAAGACGGGCTGAGGGTAGAGCCAACTGGCAACAACTGAGGCTCGTAAACCAGCATTCCTTTGCCAGCTAATGGCTAAACCAGAAGGAAGGTCTTACACCATTTGTCCCCAAATTTGCCCCCTATGATTGACATTTGACATTTACTCGTATTTGTGGTAAAGTAATATACTTGATTCTCAAATAGTGTGTAGAGCAATGGTAAAGTAGCTAGAAAGGGGAGAATGCATTTACAGATTACATTACCTGACCGGGGTGAGGAACGTCTGACTTCGTTACAGGAGAGGTTTCTTAAGTCTGGTCTTGAGAGCTTTAACAACGAAGAAATTATTGAATTACTCCTGAGCCTGGGCTTACCCCCCAGGAAGTGTAAGCGTGAGGTAAGAGAATGCCTTGAACAATTCAAAAACCTGAGGGGACTCCTGACCGCCTCAGCCGAAGAGCTGGAGCAGGCTGGGATTAGTCGCCGTGGTATTCTTTGTATTGAGATTATGAAGAAAATACCTAAAGAATTTCTCAAACAGAAGATTATTGGTAAGCCCGTTTATAAATCGTCCGAGGAGATTTTTGAGTACCTCTACTACTCAATGCGAGACCTTAAGAAGGAAGTATTTAAGGTTATCTATTTAGATAGCCAAAACCAGATTATTGATACCGCCGACCTCTTTGAAGGGACGATAGAGAGTACTCCTGTTCACCCTCGTGAGATTGTAGAAGCTACCGTTAAGCATGGCGCCGTTCGCCTGATTTTTGCCCATAACCATCCCGCTGGTGACCCCACCCCCAGCCAGAGTGATAAACAGCTAACCAGGGACCTCGTCTTTATCGGAAGTGTTATGCAGCTTAAGGTCCTGGACCACATTATTATAGGTGAGAATAGGCACTTCAGCTTTGCTGACGCCGGACTGATTAAGAAATATGAAGATGATTTTTTAAACATAAGAATAAAAAAGATGCTTCAAGCTGAGCAGCGCCAACTTAATTAACCATTTGAAACACTCAATTATGGTTTTCACCCCTGTCTACTTTCAGCCCCACAGTTCGTTTCATTGCCAGGCACCCCTTCCTATTGTCGTTACGAGGCACTCCTTCCTATTGTCGTTGCCAGGCGCCCCTTCCTATTGTCGTTGCGAGGCACAAAGTGCCGAAGCAATCTCCATGAATCTTCGGGGATTGCCACGCCTTCAGCGTTCCGTGCTTCTCACAACAAACCATAGCCATAATGAATCTCCCTTTAAGCTAGCTCTTCGGTCTCCAATATGTCATTGTCTCTCAATGTAATAAAATTAAGAGATTGTTTGCTAACCTGTTCCCCTGGCCCCCTTACCTTAATTAGGCAAGGGGGAGTGTAGGTGGGAGAGGGGCGCTAGCCCCTCTCTAAAATCTTTCCCCCCCTCCTTTGAAGTAATAGATACTAGAGGAGAGCTGAAGAGAGGCTTCGCCTCTCTTCTAATATTCTTCCCCCTCCCTTACCAAGGGAGGGGGATAAAGGGGGTAGGTTGCTAAATAAAAATTAAGGGGGTCAGGTAGATAAAACCTGGGCCTAGAAACATTTATTTACTGGTGCTAGAATATGTAAACAAGGTACTTCCCTTCTGGAAGGGGTGAAACCGTAAGATGCCTTCAGACGATAGGTTACAGGGGCACAGAAAAAGGCTGCGGGAGAAATTTATTAAATCGGGGCTGGCTGGCTTCCACGACTATGAAGTTATTGAATTACTGCTAACCCTCGGCTCACCCCGTAAGGATTGTAAACCGCAGGCAAAAGAAGCCCTTAAAAAATTCAAAACCCTGAGGGGAGTTCTGCAAGCTTCACCCCAGGAGCTACAGGAAATAGATGGAATTGGACCTCATAGTGCCCTTGGCATCAGGCTGGTGCAGGAAGTAGCCAGAGAGTTTCTCAAACAGAAGATTATTGATAAACCCGTTTATAAATCAGCCAAAGAGATTTTTGATTACCTCTACTACTCAATGCGAGACCTCAAGAAGGAAGTATTTAAGATTGCGTAGTCACAATAACATCATCCATTACAGGTATAACCCCGGTAATTTCAACGTTGTCGCCGTCCAGCCAGACCTTGATATTAAGCATATCTAGGACCATGCGCTTTGTCTCAAAATCCAGTGCGGTTAGCTTCTGACGCATTAGTTCAACAAAGCCCTCCAGCTTTGGCACACTAACAGACGCTTCCCGACTGGCCTTAATGTTTGTCTCTAGCTCGGCTTTTTGTACGTTCAGGTTTTCCCGCTTGGCGTTTATCTTTTTGTTCTCTGCAATTACTGTTTCTTCTGGAAAACCCTTCAAAGCCCACTGTAGCAACTGCTCTTGCTCTCGGTCAAGTGCCTTTAACTGCCTCTCAATTTGCTCTAATTCAGTTTCTAAGACGCCTAGCTGGTTAGCATCCTGGCGCTGTTTTTCAATCTCGGCAATGATTAGCTCCGGCTTATCCAAGACGCGCTCTGTCTGTTCCCAGACTAGCGATTCTAACTTATCAGCTTGCCAGCTTTTGTTAGAGCACCGGTTTATTGGTACTAGCATTTTGAGTTTCCCTGTGCATCTATAGCGACGAACCAGTTTGCGCTTACCCCCAACTCGGTCTTTGTTAGGGCAGCCATAGTATGCTCGCCTGCACGGCGAACAATAAACATGTCCTCGCAATAGGTATTGACGCTTAGTATTACGCGCCGACCTTTTCCGATTTGTTTCTAGTTGTTTCTGCGCAGCTTCAAACATCTCCTGTGCAATAGTAGGCGGTGTGGCATCAGGTATTTCTATCCATTCGTCTCGCTTTTTACTAAAGGGCTTTCCGTTTATGCTGGTGAAAGCATATGTCTTGCCGGTGTATGCGGGATTCTTAAGTATGTTCAGAACTGCTGCTCTACACCACATACGCCCCTGCTTTGTAGGCACACTTAGTGCTCTGAGACGGTAAGTAATAGCGCTGGTGGACATTCCTTCATTGACCAGCCAACCATATATCTGACGCACCCACTTGGCCTCATTCTCGTTTATGACCCGCCTACCGCCGTTGTTCTGGGCCACCTTGATATAGTCATAGCCGTATATTCTGGCAGAGCCGCCGCTTGTTATGTGGCCCATTCTGGCTTTGGCTCTTTTACCACGCATAGTGCGCTCCCGTATCTTCTCCGCTTCTAGCTTTGAGGCAAAGCCACGAATGTAGCTTATCAGCTTGCCCAGTTCCGAGCTATCTACGGTCTCAGTGACAGCTTCAAGCGTGACATTGTGCTTCTCTAGTTCCTGAGTGAGTATGACACCGTGTGTGGGGTCGCGTGACAGCCGGTCAAGGCAATAAACCACCACCACGTTAATTTGTTCATTCCTAACTAGTTCTCGCAGCTCGGTCAGCTTTGGCCGCTCTAAAGAAAGCCCGGAGTATGCCTCACTGAAGCGGTAGGCCACGTCATAGCCTTTGTCTTGGCAATACTTTAGGCAAGCCTCAAGTTGCGTCTGTAGGCTGGTGCCTTCCTGCTCTTGGTTATCTGTGCTTACCCGGCAATAGTTAGCTGCTCTCATTGCTTCTTTACCCCCTTCCACCGTTTAGTTTGCCAATATGGTGACCGGCATCTCGGACACGTTTGAGGCCTCTCTGGTTTTCTAGGTATCCATGTATGCCCACAACGTTCACATTTCAGTGTAGTCAGATGTATTTCATTCATACCATTATTATATACGGATACGTAAATAATGTCAATACTCTTTTGAATATACCTCTCCTCGACAATCGTTGGATTTTACAGGTTATTCCTGATAAGAGATTCCGTTTGTCTCTAGAAAGTCAATCAACTCCGATGCAGCAATTGCTTCACCGATCATAACCTGAGTCAAGCTACGAAAATGCGAGAGAACCTCAGCAACAACTTGTGCTTCGACCATCATTTGCGGGTTCCCGCTTTGGTCTGTGTAATTGAATGTAACTCCCGACTTGGCTTCCGAAAGTGCCTTGATCGCTGATGCAACGAAACTTGTAATAGGTGCGTGTTTGCTTACAACGACACCGATCACTTTCTCACCACCAGTGACCATTAGGGGACCGCCAGAATTACCCGGATTGAATGCGCCATTCACAACAAGATGTTTAACAACAGACGCTGTTTTCTCGTAGGGGGGAGAATCGTTGAACCCGGAGAGATAGCCTATAGATAAAAGGGGAGCTGGCCCGTCATAACCGAGGGGGAACCCCCAAGTTGCAACCTGAGTCCCAACTTGGATATCGTCTTCCTTTTGAATACTCAAACCTCCAGATAGAGGCTCCTTTGGTTCCAACATGACCAAGTCTCGATGTTGGTCAATAATCATATTACTAAAGTGGCTTTGGGATCCGTTACTGGAAAGCCCAATCAAGTCCGTTGCGGAGGTACCTTCGACAACATGCCAATTCGAGATCATCATTCCATTTTTCAATAAGAACGCTGTCCCCTTACTTTGGGTCTGAGGACAAACAAGCATGTATACTGATGCGATTGTAGACCGCCCTGTTTCACCGACAGAGTCAAGTAACCACTTTGTTGTGACTGGTAGGGACTTCTCAAACATTCTTGAACCCTCCTCTTATTTTGTTGCACTAATTTTAACACGTCCTCGTTCTTTTGTACTGACATATAAACGTTCCTTTGTTTGGTAGATTGTTTATTACCTGTCATAAACATAAAAACGTCCGCTTGTTTCTAACTACCGTTTATCTGCATACCGCAGTAAGTACCCGGAACGCTTCCGCTTCCCGGTATCTTTACTGCCGGTTGGTCGCCCCAGCTTCCTACCCTGACTTTCATTTTGATTTCTCCTCTATTACGTCTTTTACTTTCAGACCACTGGCTTTTAAGACACCGAATATATATGCTTGGCTGCAATTTAGCTCTTGGGCTGCTGCTGCCACACTACGATGTGCATGTAACGCCTCACAAACATTTTTGAGTGGTATATTTAGCGGTTTGCGTCCTAAACCATTCACCGCCACAGGCTTACCGCAATTAGGGCAAACGACTATCATTGGCCGTTACCCCCTTCCGGTTTAGGGTGACAGTGGCCTGTCAGCGTCCTTTTCACCTTCTACAAGATACAACTGTGTTGCACTATCAATTGCCTGCCTTAACTTCTTGTCTTGGTGGTAAAGCGTTGGCACTATTCCCTTTAGGTTCCCAAAATACCCACCCTTGCCGTCAGCCTCTTTAATGCTGAGGCTAGGTTTGGTATCATGGTGTCCAGGGCATAGTGCTAAATACTGACCATCTCGCGCCTTTTTCACGCCCTTAAGTAGCTCTAGAAAGTCATTAAGGCTGTGGATTTTAGCGCTCACTGGCTTTCACCTCAGCTATCAGTTTTTGCCAAAAGCGCTTCCACGCCTGCCTTTGCGGGTCAGATGCCGACCCGGGCCGTATGTCAACTTTAACTGCGATGTCTGTCCTGGTGGGTGTCCTAGCCACTTCCGGCCTCCCCATCCTCCAAAGCTAGGCCGAGTACTTCCGCCTCTATGCGAAGCAGATTCTTCAATAGCCTTGCTAGTGATTTCTCGTCTATCTTTAACTTTTCAGGTAACAAAAAGACGAACCCATCTGAAACAGCTATGAGTTTATCCTTGGGTTTTAAGTCGTAATAGGTACACCAGGACTTGGGAATGGTTATAGCAAATCCACCACCTCCAATTGGAAACAATGACCTCTTCGTTAGATGTCCCATTGCCGATCTTCTCCGCATCTTTTATAATCTATTATAGGAATAGGAGGCATTTGTGGAATTCCACAAATGAACGGCATTGTTTCACGGAAAACGCACAAGCAAGTAGGGTTATTCCATAAGTGAGTTGTCAAGGGTTTCCAATGGGCATTAGAAGAAAAAAAATCACAAACCGCCGGCGGGAGAAAATAGAAGAATTGCTAGAACGGTACACTCCGGAACTAGTTCATAAGCAGTTGTTCGGCACGAGAGACCAGGTGGGCCTCAGCACGATATATAAGATACGCAGGCAAAAAACTGTGCCGATGAAGGTCAAGCCCGACTTGAAATCAGACAAGATGGTTGAGCAGCAACCAAAAGAGGTAACCCTGAATCCCCGATTGATGAAGCACACGGCCGATGTTCTGAACATTCTCAATATATATGTGAGTCAGCTAAGGATAGGCTATGAGCCTGAGGACTTTCTCTCGCTGCCGGAGAAGGAAATACCAAATGGCAGGTGGCTCAATTATTGGGCGTATGTTAAAGATATTGTGCCCTCAATAGATAGGTTGATAGATGAGCAGATAAACTCCGAAAGAATATGCATCACACAACCACTCGAAATCGAGCCCTCTTTTGTGGCACTAGAAGGGCATTACGAGGGCACAAAATTGTGGGAAAACATAAAAAACTATAAAAGGGCAAGGGACGCCTACGTAGGTGCTGGCATAAGACTCCACAAAATTGTTACAACCGAGATCAGTCGGTTTTCATTGCAAGTACCTGAGGAAACGAAGGTAGTCTTAGAAGCACTAAAATATCTGGTGCAGATAAAGGCCACACAGACCAGGGTCAAGCTCAACCTCGAACTAATCGAAACAGACTGGGGTACTGTCTTGAAGAACCTCCCAGGCGCAAGTAGCAAGGCGCTTCAGCGGTTCTTGGAGTTTGTGAATAAATACAAGAACAAGCCCCACAGTGAATCCAAAAACGACGTACAGGAGACACAGTACGTAGGTAAACTTATTCTTGAATTGATGGACAGACTGGAGAATAATTATGAACCAGTGAAAAGGCTATACGAGGCTATCACTAGAGCAGCGGAGGGGGAGAAATTGAAGGGAACGCTTCCGCCGGGTACCAAGTGCAAGTTTTGTTCTTCCGTCTAGAGGCTAGCGCTTTTTGTCACCCATCAAAGCACAACCCAGTAAACAAATCTAGTTAAGCCAACTACAGTCCTTCCACCGGGTTTGCCAAGTTTCTGTGTGCCTCAACAACATCTTCTTGCTTTAATCCCCCCCTACCTTGTTACCCTTAGCCAACACACGGACCTGTCTATTTTCCAAACCTATCTCACCAATCACTAGATTGACCACTTCCGTCCGTCTTAGGGCGCTGTCTACGAACAGGAGAAGCATAGCCTTGTTGCGAAGACTGATAAATGCCTGCGACACCCTGATTAAAAGTTTGGAACCTGATGTGCTAACCTGTCTTGCCAGATACGATTTTGTGTCATCTCGTCGGCAACAGCAACTCGGTTTGTATCTGGCAGTGCCACCCTGTTCTACTGGGTACTAAACAGTTTGGTGGCAAAATGGTGGCAAAACGAGGACCTAACGAGAGAAATGTCAAGGGGACTTCGAAGGTCAAGAGGGGGGACTTTTAGTGAAGAATTTGCTAGCCCCCCCAAATGCGGTCAAAATGTGCTAGGCTGGTCTCTTGCCCCGCTTTTTAAGAAAATGAGGAATATCAACGTCAGGGCTTCTAGGCCCCTTTTGTTTTTTGAGCACCTTGGCTTGCTCCTGACGCCAGATTTCCCACTCCCGCTTGGCATCGACTGGCGTTCCTTGCGCTTCGAGCATGTCAATTATCGACTTGGTTCTCTCGTAAGCGATAAGGATGGGGCTTTGCGAGTGCCACTTCCCTATATCCCCGGTATCAGCGTTTACCTCAATAGTGACGTCCTCATACTCAGTTTTCAGTCGCACCTTCCAGATGGCAGGGGTAAGCTCTGCCTCTTGCTTCACCTTTTCCTTCGGGGTGAACCAATCCACCCTATTAGCGAATTCCCTAGCCTTTGCTATTGCTTCATTAGAAGAAGTAGTCATTATGTCCTCCTTTTTATTCCTGTCAACTGAGGCTCATCCAAGTCTACGATTATCCCACAATGCGGGAGGAATTATCCGGAACCACTTTTACCTCTTGGGGGGAGTGTGTCGTTTTGTCACCGGTATCTACATCAAGACGCAAAGGCAGCCAAAAGCCAGTCTAGGGAACCTAGGAGGGGAGCCGTTTTACAACCCTAAAGACCCCAGTGCAGAAGGCTACCTTTGTTGTCTCTATTGAGTTTACCATTTACCTCTTCCTTTATATGTTGCTTATCCTATGCCCTATTCTTGTTGGTTTCCTTATTGAAATAGCTACGAAATTAACAAATTATAAAAAAAGAGCTAATAAGAAAGCTAGCAACAGAGCTAGCAACAGAGCTAGCAACAGAGCTAGCAAGAGCTAGTAACAGAGCTAACGCGTTATAGCCAGAGAGATAACAAGAGAGCCAGGAGCTAATAAGAGAATCACCAAGGGAAACAGAGCGTCTCCTCCTTTCGTCTTTGTCTTATAAATCTATTAAAACGCAAAAAAGATAGAATTGCAAGATCAGATTTAGAACCCCCTTTTTTCTCTAAAAGTGCCGATTCTTTCGGGCAAAACGCCAAAGCAAGACGTCTTCTGCACTAGGGTTGTAAAGCTTTCTTTTGACTTGGCACTGTCAATGATTCTAAACTGATAATCGTCGCTGGCAGTACCAATCAATCAGATAGTTGGTAGCCACTTTGACACCAACACCGCAATAATGCCTCAAAGGACACCCCCTCCCTTCCGAAGCTGGTTTGACTAAAGAGGGGAAGGTTGAGAATTATCAATCCGTTGTTCTCTCTTAGTCGTCTCGAGCTGGCCTGGTTAACATTTAACCTTGAAATTAGCTACGAATCTACAGATTAGAGAAAAAGAGGTAACATGAAAGGTAACATGGAGTAACATAAGGGTTAACATAAGGGCTAAAGCCAACGAAGGTAAGGGCTAAAGCCAACGAGGTAAGACCGATATGGAAATGCCAAGGGCCGAGACTGAAACTGAAAAATAGTTGAAACAAGTTGAAATTAATTGAAATGTCTGGACTACGTTAGTTCATTCAGACAGATAAGACAGCCCAGACCAGCTAGCTAAATTTTGGCTTATCTGGGATTTTGTAGCTTTCGCGTCTTCAGCTAGTGTCTTTGGCACTAGCCTCGACCCGCTTTTGATACCATTACCCCGTACAACAATAGCTTTACAAAATGGCTAATTGTTAATTAATAATACGTCTATCGGGTTAACTCCGAAACAATCCCAGTGGTATAATAAGTCTGAAAAGACGAGAGGATACCATATGGCAAAATTCAATAAGAGAAAGTTTGGCGGGATTCAATATTGTATAAGACCCACTGGCTTTAGAAATTGGTTTAATCTCTACAAAATTATTCCCTATGTTTTGGGGTATGATGTAAAAGTAAAAATATATATCAAACCGACAGATATGGCAATTTGGTGGTCTAAATGTATTCTTACGATTACCTCAGATAGACCGGGTGGAGTTTACGAGGACGGACAAAGCGGAGCCTATGATTTCCCGATAACTCTAACAGCTGACAAAAATGGGTGGTCAAAAGGGATTAGACTTGCCCACCCACTACAACCCTGTTCAATTTCTTGTAGTCTTAGTTTAGAATCTCCCGTGTCGTTAGGAAAAAGTAACTTACCGGTAACAAACGCAAGTGGAGCAGTAATAATCGAAGATTTGAGGGTAATTTCATCTCATACTTTTATGACATGGGTGGTAAGCATTGTTCTTGCTGTTGCGGTGCTTGTAGTGGGTATTTGGAGTCTGATTCTGCTAATTGATTAAAGAGGGAGACTTGGGCTGACTTATAGAGGTTTATATGGAATGGCTAGAGGAGAGAAAGGATGGACCCATCCAACGAATCCTATTTCGGAGTTATTCCGATAGGCATAATTAACAATAAGATGGATTGTTACCCCGCAACGCCTTCTGGGTTATTGTGTAATTCCACTTACATGCCGCATACGGTTAAGTTATGAAGCTACGGATTCGCGAGCAAGGATTTGAGAAGATTACACGACTTAATGGTATAATTACGGTAACTACAATTCATCGGAATGAAGTAATGAGGCTATTCAGGTACTTAAGTAGACAAAAGCTAGAAAAGCGTGTTGACCCTTCTCACGTACCGACTCAATCTTTCACTAGTGAGGGCAAAGCTGCATCAACAAACGAGGGGAACCACACAACTGAGTCTAGCTTCCAAGAAATCCCGAGAATATTGTTGATTGACCTAGAGGAACCAGACAGTTCACTCCTTCGTTCAAGAGGATTTAATTGTACCTCCGGGACTTTTGGGAAGCTAGTTGAAGTACCCAAATCGTCCAGGAATGATGAACATATTTGCTTATTAAATCACGATTTTCCTCCCAATCTGCACGAATTCAATATTCTGGTAGTGAATTTACAGAATGTTGAGACAGTACCATACGACCCCTCGGATCATCAGCATACGTACGTAAAAGGTAAAGAAACAGTCGCAATACGTAGTCGCTATCCTCAAACAATATTTGATCCCCGCCCGTTCTCTAGCGCTATTCTAGCATCGAGACTTTCTGCTTTCATCGACAACACTGCCATAATCATTGTTTTCGCAATTGGGAAAGAGGAGATATCATACGATTTTGTTCAAATAACCAAACAGGGCATAGAATCTACACATGAATCAACCTATAATACCTACTCTTTCATGGAAGGTCTACATCTACCCTACAGTACCAATGTGATTGGCAAACAAACACACTTAGCACCTGGCATCAGCGCAGATTTCGGAAGATTGATAGCTGGATACAACGCAGAGGCATTTTATGGTATCACCTTTAATCACGACACGGAATGGGATAGCCAACAGCAGAGACAAGTAAACCGAAGCACGTTTGTTCCACTTATGCTCTCTTCGGATAATCGTATTATTTCTTATGCAGATTATGGCCCGAAAACGTCCATATTCGTCTTCCCAAATATTAGAAGAAAAGGTGAATTCCTTGTTGAGCTTTTTGAAACAGTATTGCCGGCTGATTTTCCAAAGCTTTTTCCATATTCTACTCGATTTGCCTGGCTCGCAGAGGCCAAATATCAACTGCCAAACGAAGGATCAATAAAAACCGAAAAACTCCAGGTTGAAGAAGAGTATTCGAAAAAGTTAGAAGAATTGGATAAAAGGTTACACGATAACTACAAAGAGCACTCTTGGTTATATGACTTATTGACTAAGACAGGCAGCCCATTAGTTAAAGCAGTTGAGCGTTACTTCAATTGGCTAGACTTTCTCAAAGTAACTAACGTTGATGAAGAGGATCCCGAACTCAAAGAAGAAGACTTACGTGTTGAACTGGAGACAGGCTTATTGGTTGTTGAAGTCAAGGGTATCGGAGGAACATCAACTGATAGCGATTGCTCTCAAATAAGCAAGATAAGATATCGCAAGGGCAAGGAGAGAGGAACTTACGATGTATATGGTCTTTACATTGTGAATCACCAACTTTATTTACCGCCACAGGATAGGGCTCATCCACCATTTTCTGGCCAACAAATTGAGGATGCCAAAAATGATGAGAGAGGCCTTCTCACAACATATGAACTATTTAAGCTTTATTTCTATATACAGAATAATTTCATAAACAAAGAAGACGCGAGATCCTCTCTGCTTGAATACGGACTCGTGTCTTTCACTCCATCAAATGCAATATTAGTTGGTTATCCCCTTGAGATACACTACGGTGGTACAGTTGTAATCCTAGAGCTTGACAATCTTCAGATCAGCAAAGGCGCAGACCTCATAATTGCCGAGCCTCATAGTTTTCGCAAAGTACGGGTCATCGACATTCAGATTGATGGAAAATCTGTTACCCAAGCCGATAGTGGTGTTGTCGGGGTAAAGCTCAACTCTTCTGTATCTTTAACATCTCAGTTATGGGTACCAAAATCCTAAAGGGTTACATATAAGGTCAGTTGGATGGAGATTAGCTAGCTAATCCAACAATATGACGAACAGTTCATTGGGTTTGGCTTTCTGCCATTTTGGTGTGTGGTGGATAAACAAGGGAGAATGGTTACATTCTAGAGACACGGATTGAAATTTTTGATAGCAACGTCTTATAATACAACAACAAATTGGGGCAAACTACCAGAAGATTGTTTTAGGGAGGTCAGTATGGCCAAGAGAGTCAAGATGTACTGCGATGCTTGTGGAGAGCCAACGACTCACGAGCGAAGATTAGTCGATGGCAACGAACAATATGTATGCCTTATGTGCGAAGCAGGCAAGTCCCGCACGAAGGAGGAAGTCGAAAAGATCAGGCAAACAAGAAAAGGGTGGGGGACTCGAGCTGGCTAGCTTTACCACCATATATCAACGGCAGAACGGGGTCTCTTTCAAATCGCTTCGTGGCTGTGCGACTTCACTAATAGGTTAATCCATTCTTTGAGGTTTCAGTTTCCTCTGTTATATTTCTGGAGAAGAGAGTTTCCTCTTTCTCCTTTTCCGGTTCAAGGCTCGAAGAAGATTTCCGATGGGGATTTCACTGTACACGCTAGTGCGCAAGGGAAGTTCAGCATTGATGCTATAGAGGTTGTTTTTACCTTGCCTTGTCTTCATAATGTATCCATCAGCACAGAGTTCAGCTACTATTCGTTGAACCGCCCTCTCATGGATTCCTACGATAGTACCGAGTTCTCTTGTCGTGATTCGCTTCTCTCTATCAATGATGCTAATAACCAACGCGTGCTTGGTTAAAAAGGCCCACTTAGACATATTAAATCAACTCTCTATGCTTCCTGGTTTTGAGTAGTTCATTATACGACATTTATAGCATATATATCAAGTAGACAAGCAAAGGACAATATACTCCTCAAATTGACAGGAGCGAAATGAAGATTTATACTTGAAAATATCTTTGACGATTATTTAGGGAAGAATTGAGATGGGACACCTGCCAATAGTAAATCAATCGACAGTAACTGATGTCATCCGAAATGGTTTTGCATCTACACGGGGAAATCTCAAAGAAGAAAAAAACTGGGTAAAAACCACGGCTGACATCTTTTCAGATATGCTCACAAATAGGAAAGGCGATCCTATTTTCCCTTGGATAATAAAGGAAAAAGGTCATCCTGGTATTGGTTTCAAGTACATCTTCACGGTTGCGGGTCCTCCGTTGTTCGTTCCCGGGGAGGAGTATCCAGTAAAGGTCCCACTGGAAAGGACCGGTTTGGAATACCCTAATGCATTGCCTGAGGCCGATGCTCTTGACCTGTGGGACCCAAAATTGCTATGGAATGCGATCGGGAAGAAATCGCTAGGACGGGGAAGAAGTTATACGCATCAGACGCCAATGGAAGACCAGAGGCTGCGCGATCTTCTCGATTCAAGAAATCCAGGAGGCCCTAAGAAAATAACCCTTGGCAATGCATCATACAAAAGCGTTCCACTTAAGATTGACCCTTCTCAAGACAGCTGGGATACTACGCTAAAGCGGCATCTGAAATCATTACGTGACTATGACAGGCTATCCTCTCTTGACTTGACGGGCGTACCTTGGCGATCCGATGACATCTTCTACGCTGAGAAAGTCCTAGAAGCTTGGATAATGGAGAATATTGATAGGCCGTCTGGAACCAAGTTCCGTGAGAACGTGTTGGAACCGAACTTGGAGATAGAATGGTTTGCAAATTACTTGCCCTTTGGAGTGGCCGGAGGCAATATTGACGTGGTTGTAGTACAATCGAGCAGATCGCGTAAGGTGGTTATGGTGATCGAGCTCAAGGTTGGGAAAAGGTCACTGAAAGACTTTAAGGCTGATGCGAGGCAAGTAAACAATTACTGTAAATTTATTACAGATGCTTTCAACGCCTATGGTGAAAGGGTTGAAGTCAAGGGTGTCCTGATTTCAGGTCCCTCTCGACAACTAAGTGGTTCTGAGGCGACTGAGGTTCTGACTTCAGGTGTGAAATGGGTCATCTATGATATTGATGATGCGAATAGAGTTAATTTCAAATCAGCCTTGGCTGACCCTATTGAACCGTGAATACAAAGGTATCGTGACGAGGAATTGACGATGATTTGTCCATATTGTGGAAATGTTGATGATAGGATTCTGGTACCTGAACTAGCTAGGACAAAGGTTCACCTCGGTGCTTGCTCAAAATGTGGCAAGGAAGTTTGGGCAGTTCCAACACAAAAGAGATCTGAAAAGAGTCAACTCGCCACGGTGGAGGAGGGTGAGAGTAGAGAGGAAATTCTAGTCAAAACCTACTTGGAACACGAGATTGGTGCTAAGAGCAAGAGGAGAAGATCCGCAGATGATATTGATAGGGAAGTTTTTGACCAGGATGGAAACTCGATCTACTTTCTCGAGGTGAAAGAAAGGTCTAACAGTCTTAATGCATACAACAAGACCCAATTCCCGTTTGCCAAGATAGAGTCGGGAAAGAAATTGATGGAACAGACAGGATTGCCCGTGTACATAGTCCTGAAATTCATTGACTGCTGGGCTCGTCACCGATTACTATTAGAGTTAAATTATGAGAAAGGTAAGGAGCCCTTCGCACCAAGATACAGACCGTGGCAAAGGTCAAAGGCGAGACAGGTACCAGTTATGATTCCTGTTGAAAGCTTGGAAATCTTGGCTTGGCGTGATCTTTGTGAAGAGGTTGGCCAGCAATAGGAAAGGTATTTAGTCGGCGTTCAAGAGATGGTCGAAATAAATAACGAGTCCCTCGGTATGTCAGCAGAGAAAGTGATATGTGACTTGTGTGGGTTGGACGCTTCTGAAATAGCTCATAGAAGCGTTCCTGCTCTAGAAAGAAGATTGATACCGGTCATACGAGAGGCGCTGCCTAAACTTCCACGTCTCGTCAAGTACGTGGGCACCGAGAGAGGTTCACGGGGTAGTCAGAGCAAGAGCACTGTTGACTTCATAACCGAACAAGACGAAACCCTTTCTGTCAAAACAACGATGAACTCTAGCTTCAAGCTTTGTCCTTCTGAATGTGGCCAACCTGGAAATGACACCTTTGACTTTTATTTTGGTCATCTCTATGACGGCAAAATAGACTATGCGAAGTTCAAGAAGGTAGTGTTGTCCAAGGTGGAACAGATGCTTCCGATTTATCTCGAGCACCTTTTTGACTGCGACTATCTACTCCTGGTTCATATTGACTCCCCTGACGATGGCTACCACATTTTCACGAAGAAAGAAATACGACCATTCCAGTGGGGACGGAGTCGTATCTCTTTCACCAGGCCATCAATCAAAGAATGGACCGAGAGCAATACCGTCAAGTATGATGGTGTATCGATCGGCGAGTTTCAAGCACATCGTCACAGAAATTCCTACAAGTTCAGGTTCCAAATACTCAAGCTCGCAAAGGTTATGTCAGTAGCACCTCGACCCAAATAACGTGAGATAGTAAGTGATATACCGGCATACCCGATTACATCTGTCTTGAGAAGTATCGGCAATATCTATTGAACGTGCAGGATTGACACGACGGACTGTCTCTAGTGCAAACCATACTTGAATGATCTATCATTGCCCAGATTAATTTTTTATGCTCCCTGTTAATCAGCTCTTTCAAGAACAGGTCTTCGTCTTTAGATATCGACCTTATATTTTTGATATTGAAATTGAACACTCTCTTTAGTAATCTTCTGATGTTTTCATCTACCGGGACAATGTTGACATTATGGTAAATAGACAAGGTGGCACGAGCAACGTACTGGCCAACACCAAACATCTTTCTAAATGACTGCTCATCCGTGATTCTTTTCCTGAACGTACCTGCAGCAACATTCTTCAACATCTTGGCCCTTCTATTTTGGAGCCCGAGCGGCTGAAGGATTCTTGTCAGGTCTTCAATAGAACTCTTTTCCAGGGCTTTCTCGTTGGGGTAAATGCTAAAGAATCTAGGATAGAAATCGTTTATCGTCTCGGCTCTCGTTTTCCAAAGCAATATCTCGGATACCAAGACCTTATACAATGAAAGGTTTCCTTTTCTCCAAGGGAATTGCCTGCTGTTAGTATCGTACCAGCGCAGAAGGTCTCTGCTGAATTCGTGCTGAGTGTTCATTTTCCACCAAGCTTTTTCTCAGGGCAAGTCCGATAGCCTTGCCCAACAATGGAGGCACGGCGTTGCCTACCTGAACTTGCTGCCACTTCTTCGCGCCACAAAAGATAAAATCATCGGGAAAGGATTGTAGCCTAGCCATCTCTCTAACGGTTAGAACTCTTGGTAGCTTTGGATGTATGTTGACTCCTCCGTGATTCTCCTTGATGGTACAAGAAGGCTGGTCCCACGGGCATTTCTTCCAGGCATCTGAATAGTTATCGTACAAGCTCTTTCCTTCTGGTACTCTCATCAGCCTCTCTTGCATTTCTGGTGAATGACGGGTTGCGTCGTGATTGAAGGCCTTATCTAAAGGATAGCTTATCAGATCCCCTATAGCAGCGCTAGTTGTCCGGTACTTTTCCGGAGTCAGTAATGGTGATGGATGATAGTTCTTCTTACCAATATTATTTCCTATGAATATCACCCTGTTACGAACTTGCGGAACGTGGTAATCAGCACTATTCAGTACAGTAACGTTTACAGTGTAACCCATCTCTCGTAGGTCGTTTATTATCTTCTCTTCCACTTTTCCGTGGAGCATAGACCTTAGCCCAACGACGTTCTCCATAAGAACGAACTTTGGTGCAAGATGGTCGATCATTTCCACCATTTCCCGATACAGTGAATTACGCTCGTCCTCCACCACACGGTAACCGCTCATACTGAAGCCCTGACAAGGGAATCCCCCACATATTAAGTCAAGGGAAGTCTTGCCAATACTTGCTTCAACTAATCTGTACACTTCTTGTTTCGTCTTTTGTTCTCGGATATCCCCGTTAATTACCGGGTGATCAAAGTTGTTCCTGTAAGTCTCCACAGCGGTTCTTTCGTATTCAACTGCGAGTATTCCCTTGAAACCTGCCAACTCCAGCCCGAGAGAAAGCCCGCCAGGACCAGAGAACAAGTCAACAAAGGAATATTTCTCATTGAATCTATTGTTCCAGGTATCGGATATATCTATCCAGTTTACAAGATCGATTTCTTTACCATTATTCGTTGGGAATCTTCTTGCCTGGTTCGGATGCCCTACCACCGAGGATTCACTAAAAAAGCTATATTGGAATGCCTCAGCTGGCAGTTTCACATTATCACGATTTTCCCCGGTGTTAACCCAGTCTTGGAAATCATCTTCTTCAATACGCCACTGATTCCCAATTCTGCAAGCCTTCAACTTTCCGCTCGCGATCTGTCTTCGGACGGTCTTTTGACTAATGTTACAAATTTCGGATATATCCACTATGCTATAGAACTTGACCATCTAATTGCTCCTTTGGAAATAGTGTCTTTGTCAACAGTTGACCATCTTTGTCTAGTTTACATGATAAAATTCACCTTGTCAATAACACCTCCTTCCAATTTACTCTTTTGGGCGTAGCTCCCCTATCATCCGACAATGACTACTTGCCAAGCGACAGATACCTTCACCCCCGCTCCCGGACAGCGCCCAAAAATCGGTGATTATCCTCTCTGGTTTTCACCCTAACAGAGTACCTACGACGTAAGCCCGACTACACGGGGGTCGGGATTTGTGGTCCCGACCCCCCCTTACTCTTGGTATATGATTATTAGTAATATACTTAAACTCAAACAAGTGCCGGCTGCTCGACCTTTTGTATAGCTCTGCGGATGGTCCTCTTATCATGGTGTAGCTCCCGCTTGATTCTCTTGATGCTCCACCCTTCTATAAAGTGAGCTTGTCTGATGCGGTCGTCCCGTTCTATTTTAACTACCTTCTCTTCCGGTATTTCAACACCGGCTATAAACAAAAGCGGACTCGGGGGCCGGCCACGTGTGTTCTCTCTTATTACCGCAACGACCTGCTGCCTCTCTATGAGTTGATTAAGGTGCGATTTGAGTTCATCGACAGGAACTTGGAGACGCGTGGAGAGGTCGCGCCTGCTAACTCCCTGGGGTTCCTTGCTCAGGAGCTCTAGTATGCTCTCATCTTTAACCACCTTCTCTTCTGGTATTTCAGCACCGGCTATAAGCAAAAGGGGGCTAATGGATCGACCATAGGTGTTCTCTCTCCTTACCGCGATGACCTGCTGCTTCTCTATGAGTGGATTAAGGTATGGGATGAGTTCCCCGACAGGAACTTGGAGATATGTGGAGAGGTCGGACCTGGTCATTCCCTGAGTTTTCTTGCGCAGGAGCTCCAGGATGCGCTCATCCAGATGATCTCGTCTCCCATCCAGATGAGCATATCTCCGTCTCCAGAAGGGTGAGGGATGTGCTATTCGCCAAAGTTTAATATACTCTTTCTCTTCTGTCTCTAGTGGTATGCCTGCATATATCTTATAGCCAATCTGAACCACCCTTTTGGGCAGTCTTTGGAGAATGCTCCGGGCATCTAGCTTGGCATCAAGGTTTATTGCTTTGTCGTCGGCTATTAGGTCACCAAGTTCAGTGGGTTTATGCCCGTCTCCGTCTTCGTCTCCTATTATCTTATTCAGGCTTAAGAGGAGACGAGCTCTCTTTTTGGGACACTCGGAAGGTAGTTTTGTTTGGCATTCCCGGCGCTGCTCAATTGTGCAGCGGTTGCAGTTAAGCCCAAAGAGCCGATATCTTCGTTTCCACCAGTACCCCCTCAGTTTATAGCTGGCTACCATCATCAATGATGCTTCTGTCAGGGGCTTCCCCTTCGCCTCATACTTCGCCTTTACCTTGTCCATCTCCACCAGCGAGTCGTGAAAGAAGTCCTCCCTGTCCTCGGGTAGCACTTTATACGCAAAGTAGCCTGCTATCTTGGCAAAGACAGCCCAGTCTCCCTTTAGCTTTCCTTCGGCGTAGCCTGTCCTCATAAGTCCTCCCTAAAGTAAAAAGCCCCCAAGCTGTGGGGGCTTAAAGGGGGTGCGATTGAGCCGTTCCTAGAAGAAGGCAAAAAGAGAGGGTGCTACGCAAGCGTAACACCCAAAAAACAACCGTATTGAAAGCAAAAAACGCCCCTAGTAACCTAGAAGCGTCTTTTGCTTTTAGTGGTTTAGATAATCCTTAACCGCAAGTGTTATCAGCTTTGTAACATTAGCTTCAACCTCTAGTGGTAGTGGCTTTCCGTATCTTATAGCCTTGCGTCTTTTGTTTTTGCTAGTGGCTTTCAAGCTGTCGCCTAAATCTATGTATAAGTGAAAGTAGCTGGAAGCTATTTTCACTTTGGCAAAGGGTTGTAGCTTTAGCCCGCTCATTCCTAGAGCTTCAAGGTAGAATAGCGGTTGCTTATCAAAGAATATGTCCTTTGCGATATTGCTAAATCTACCTCTTATCGGGTATCTACGCTCACCTAGACTATGTATAGCCTTGCTTTCTGCTAACCAGTCTAGTCTAGCTTGCTCTCTGTCCTCTGCTTTCCAGTCATCAATAAGCCCTTCAATAAAGACTTCATAGTGATGCTCTGGAATAGGGCAATTCCTATGCCCGAAGATACAAAAGCCACCGCTGTCAACGAATAGCTTGACTAGCAACACTTGTCGGCTAGGGGTTGACCACTTTGGTAAAGTAGCCATATTTTACCCCCTTCTGCTCAACCGTAGTGGTAGTGTGGCTATGCCCTGTTTAGTGTTAGGCGGTTACTAACTCCGCTTTGCGACCTTTGGGGTTGACCGCTACCGCTTCCGCTTCCCCTTGTGCTACCGCTTCCGCTTTGGCTACCGCTTCCGCTTGTGCTATTGCTTCCGCTTTGGCTTTGGCTTCCAAAGCTAGGTGAAGCTGTTGCCTGTCGTGTTGTAAGATAGGCTCACCAGCTTTTTTGGCTAGTGCGACTTGCGTCTTATAGCCTTCAGCATTGTCTTTGATAACACTACCAGCGTAGTTTAAGAGGTTAGCGGTAAAGTTATCACGAACTAGCCTAACGCTGTCGCCTATCTCTTTGGCTACTCTAACAACAGGGCGACCAGCTTGCGTAAACCGCACCGCACCAGCCTTGTCGTAGCCTAGACGCAACGGACAACCTAAAGCGTCAACTGGTATAGCGGTATCACCCTGCGTGTTTGTGGCTGTAAAGAACGGAAGCCAAACTTGCTCTAAATCAATTGACCACACTCTGCGACCTTGTGGCTTTTTCATACTCGGAATGAGTAGACTTTTGATGTAGTTAGGACTTTCCATTATGCTCAATACCTTCCTTCTTACTTATTGAGCATAGCCACACTAACACTACGGCTGAACTATTCTGTATGACCACTAAATCAACGGCTTTCAACTTTGAAGGCTTTGACCTTCATTATCTATTCACCTATGACCATCACCCGCAAAATGTATTTTTGTGTTTGCGGTAAGTGGTGTTTTTTAAGGTGCTAGCAGAATTATGATATAAGCATACTTTACAAAAGAGCCTTTAGAAAAGGAAAGGAAGTAGTTACTTTTTTGATGAAAGCTAAAATGTCAAAATTAGCTTGGAACTTGAGAATTGAGCCTCGCCCCTACCAAAGGGGAGGCAACCGAGTGGGCTTTAACCAAGCAGCAAGCCGTCTGTTCCCTTCCCACTAGCACAGGCAACATCATAGTAGCCGTGCTGTGGGGAATTTAAGCAGTCTAATCCTAACCTGGTTCGGGCGGTAAGAGCTTGCGCGTATGGAGTAACTAAGACGCTGCAGGATGATGGGATAGACGATGAGGTAGCTTGGGAAGCTGGTATATTGGCTGCCCCTGGGCTGCTTGGCTACCCCACATCTTATTGACATCGTGCAAGCGTATAGATTACCCTACACAGCAGGAAAGGAGGTGGCCTAATGCAAGCGTACTGTGTGAAGTGCCGCGCCAAAAAGGAAATGAGGGATGCTAAGGCGATAACCATGAAGAATGGCAAGCCGGCTACTCAAGGGGTATGTCCCACATGTGGCACCAAGATGTTTAGAATAGGAAAGAGCTAAGGCTGATTCTTAAATTAAGCAGGATCGAGAGCTAGTTTCTCGATCCTGCTTTTTTATCCTCAATCACACAAGTTAGGCAATTGTTATTCAACAATTTACTAATAAGTAAATGGTTTAATCATACTTGGGAACTGGCGGCAGCCGCCACCGACGCCCTTTTTCGCTGTGCTACAATTGACCTGCCCCCCGAAAACGAGTCCAGTTTCATGTTAGACTGGAAATTGAGAAAGGGGGCATTAAATGGTGAAAAAATCTTACACTCCGGAGCAGATT
>Ga0307380_10000224_pt1 | contig 98188 bp, 88 predicted proteins | sample UN3MG_FD_202239 | JGI IMG/M metagenome (GOLD analysis project Ga0307380, IMG submission 202239) | Soil microbial communities from Risofladan, Vaasa, Finland - UN-3 | ecosystem: Environmental > Terrestrial > Soil > Coastal area > Acid sulfate soil | place: Finland: Risofladan, Vaasa | collected...
AAAATCTTCACCTATCATTGTTTTTCACCTCCCGGTAAAATACTATGGTGAATATTCTCCTTCGTCAATCTTTAACTTCAGCTTCGTGGATATGCAGATTGATTTTTAATAAGCCAAAATGATGATTAAGAGGCTTTTGGGTGGTTCTTATTATCAAAAGGTGGAGACTTATTCTTCCTGAGGTGGTTAAGTATTTTCTGTACTTCTTCAGGGTTTGTAATAATGGCCAGCACAGCCATCTCAGAACCACATTTAGGACAGATACAGTGTAGTTTTGGCGTTCGCCAAAACTACTAGGGAGTTTGCTTCGCAAACTCCAAGGGTCTACTTCAAATACCTTTTTTATCAATCTGGCCCAGGTCTGTTTAGGCTTCTTTTCAGATAAAGTTTCGACCGGATTTTCTTCCTGTTCTTTCTTTGGTTCTTCTTCTGATCTGGCTCCCCAGCCGAACTTATCGAGGCTACCATCTTTTGTGGCCTTACCTCTACTTCTGCTGGAATAGAAGCCATAATAACGTATAAGATGTTTATGTTTAGGTGGAATGTGCATTGTGAGCTCTGCAATAAAATCGGTTGCAGTGAAAAGCTGGATATTTTCGCCGAAGTAATCATTATATTTTGTCTTGTACAATATTTTTGCTTTTTCAGGTATATAGATTATCTTGTTTAGAGATACAGGATGTCTGGCTATGTACTGTGAAAGCCCGGACCTGGCTTTCTGATCCTGTGCTGGGATAAGGATGGAATTATCCACTGAGAACCCAGAGTGTTTCCATGACAACATATTCCTGGTAAACTTCTCATTCAGTAATTTTTTGTTCACAAAATAGCTGATTACCCTGCGTCGGAATAACTCTGTCAGGCTTGATGTATTCTTAATGGGGATGGAGTGGAATCTGCCGTCATTGGCTATTCCTCCTTCCAGTATTATTGTGTGAAAGTGTGGATTAGGTCGCATCATGTCGCCAAACGACTGATATGAAATGATGGCCCCTGTTTTCAGAGGGGTTTAGGATGCTTCATTGTAGTATTCATTGATAATCGAGAAGATTATTTTTGAGATATCAACAAACAAGGATTTGTCATTTCTGAAATAGATACGAAGTGCTTTAGAGATACACCAGACGTATTGCCTGTGAGGTAATTTGAGTAGAACATCGTTCGCCATATGCTCAGAGAAGAGGAGGATTCTTTTCTGGTGACAGCTCGGGCAGAGGTACCATGTTTTGCAGGCCTTTTTGAGCGAAGCGACGAAAGGGCGAAAATATTCATGATCATAGTTATGGTTGGTGCATTTGATTCGTGCGATACCCTTTGAATAGTCTCCACACTCAATGAATTTCTCTACTGCTTCTTTTATCCGTATTATTCTGTACTTGCCGTACTGCTTTGCATGGTAATCATCGTACTGTTCTTCAAAATCGGAAAAGTGATCTTGAAAAATTTTCTGGATAATATTTTGCTCTCTTGGCACATATACAGGCAAACGATTCTCCTTGAACCCTTTGCCTTGTATAAACCAGTGAAATGAGGAAATTATTTCTTTCGGGACTGAAATATAGGCAACGTAGGAATGTATTATTGACAGATGGCTAAATATGTCCCACAAGGTGTGCAGGTTGGTGAAAAACTTCGCTTAAGCGTTCAATAGATGTTCTATGGATAAGCCTGCTTATAAGTAAAAGTGAATATACCCATCTTCAATGGGTATTCGCTCTTTGGGTAATCGAAACGATGCTGTTAAAAGGGTAACCCCAAGTGAATCTTCCTTACACACCTGATTCGGGGTTTTGCCCTTTAGACAGCTATAAATATAGTGCTCATTGTGATAGTCTTCAAATCTTGGTGCTTCATCACATAGATCTTTGAAAGAAAGAAACCTTTGGGAACGAAAAAAGGCTTTGTCAAATGTATCCTGAAAGCTCTCAATCTCCCCATTTCTCCAGGGTTCACCCTGAGGGATGAACACAGGCTGGATTTTCAGAAGCAGACATAGCCTGAGTACAAGCCCCAGGGAATGGGGATAACGATTGCTACCCCTAAAGGATAATTCGTTATCCAAATGTTTTTGGGGTAAATAAAACCTCGAAGTATCAAAGAAGAGAAGCATGGTTACTTCAAAGTTCTGCTGCTTTTCTCTGACAATACACCAGCAACACATATCATGTCAAGTGGCTTGTATAATAATCACCTTGAATGGATACCACTTTCACTATCTTGAAGGCTTATAGAGGTAATTGGCAATCTGGTTACTATCTCATCTTTCACAGGGGCTTAATCCCTTGAGCCAGAGCGGAGATTTATAGCGACTCAGAAGACGGTTCAACAGTCTCACCAGAGAGTATAACCACCATCTACCACAAGATTACAGCCGGTTACAAAACGGGAGGCTTCGGAAGCGAGGTAGATAGCAGCACCCTGCATCTCTTCTGGTTCTGCGAACCGTTTCATTGGAGTTCTATCTTTCCATATAGGGTGGAGATCCTTGCCAGGCTTTAACAGATCAGTATCAGTGTAACCAGGACTGATACTGTTGACACGCACACCATATTGCGCCCACTCTGCTGCCATGCTCTTTGTCATCATGATAACACCGGCCTTTGAGGCATTGTACGAAACCTGAGGCTGCGGGTAGTTTACTATCAGTCCGGACATCGAAGCGATATTGACAATAGATCCAGATCTCTGCTTGATCATAACTTTTCCAGCTGCCTGGGAGGACAGGAAAACAGCCTTGAGATTTAGATCTATACCATCTTTCCACTGTTCTTCTGTCATCTCCTCTGCTGGAACATTCAGGCATTTCCCGGCATTGTTCACAACAATGTCGAGTCTTCCCCATCGCTCAAGAACCTTATTTACTATATCCTGAATCTGTCTCTTCTTTGTAACATCCGCATGTATGGCTAAGCAGTCACAACCATTAGCAACCAGATCCTGAGCTGTCTTTTGAGCCTTTTCAAAATCAATGTCTACAATTGCAACTCTGGCCCCGGCCTCTGTCAATCCTTTAGCAATGCTCCGTCCGATTCCACTGGCACTTCCTGTCACATATCCAGCCCTGCCTTTGAGACTGAAAAGTTCTAAGATTCCCATATCCTTCTCCGTAAAAAGTGGCTTAATTGTACCCGGGATCTGAAAGAAGCCCTTTTTGAGTGTCCCGGAAAGGCTGCTTAGGATTTCAAACACTCTGTTTTTTAAGGATTGACGGCTATAAAGTACATATCTCCTTATTTATAGACGCATCTTATACTCTTTGAAATTTTTGACCAAAGCTCTATCCATAAAAGAAAAACATCTGCTTTTCTAATCTCAGAAAAGGTACAAAACTGGTTTGCTCTTCAAGGACCCTGGAAACCATCAGTTATGGATTTTCCTTTGAAGTACAGGGGTGTCTTTATCGAAGAGATGAATAGTCTCCGGGCTGAACTGTAGCCACACGGTATCGCTTATATTGTACCGCTCGGTTTCCTGGGCGACAGCTTTTATCTCACTGTTCTGTTTATCTCCAAGCTTCACCGTTAATACCGTCTTATCTCCCAGGAACTCAATAATTTTAACAGTACCGGGTATAGAAGTCTCCAGCTCTTTATTTCGTGAGATTCTTATTTGCTGAGGTCGGATACCGATTGTAATCTCAGCACCTACATATTTTGTGTCTATTTTACCTGTGAATTCAAATCTCCTCTTCCCATTAGCTGTTATTATAGAAACATTCTGCGGAGAGTCTATCCTGCCATTGATAAAGTTCATAGCCGGCTCTCCCACAAAGTAAGCTACAAACCGGTTAGACGGATGGTTCCATATCTCTTCTAAAGTTCCGATCTGTTGTAGTTCAGCCTGATTCAGAATTACCAGACGGTCGCAGAGGGAGATTGCTTCAGCCTGGTCATGTGTAACATATACAGTAGTGAGCCCGAGTTCGTTATGTAGTCGGCGTATTCGGGCCCTGAGCTCGGCTCTGACACGCTGGTCCATATGGGAGATGGGCTCATCAAGGAGTGTAACTCTTGGTTTCCGAATGAATGCTCTGGCTAAGGAGACCCTTTGTTGATGACCACCGGCCAAAGATGAAGGGTGTTTTTTCAAGACTGAGGTCAGGTCAAGAAGCTCAGCGATAGACTTAACCTTTTTATCTACATCATAGGACTTCATTTTCCTTGCCCTGAGAGGGAAGGCTATGTTTTCATAAACAGTTAATCTCTGGTAAAGGGCGTATGACTCGAAAGCAAGAGCAATATTTCGTTCTGCAGGGCTCAGCTGGTTCACAACTTTCTGGTCAAACAAAATTTCACCACGGGAAATCTCCTCTAATCCGGCCAGCATACGTAAAGTAGAGCTTTTTCCACCCCCTGAGGGACCCAAAATTGCCAGAAACTCCTTGTCATTGCACGTAAGTGTCAGGTCTTTAACACCTATGACATTCCCCCTGGGGTAGATCTTCCAGACATGATTAAGATCAACTCTGCTCATTTTTCAGGGCTCCTATACTTTAGATAAGTCCACTGTGTTACTGTAGAAATGCATATGTTTCTGGTCAAAATCAAGCCATAGCATATCCGATACACTGTAGCTACGAAGACCTCTTTCTTCCCTTGTCTTCACATGAAGGAAGGAATCCTTTAGTTGAAAGGTAACTATACTACTCTCAGCTTCGTGAGCAATGGTATATATAGGTAACTGGAAAGAGTTATCTGAAGACTTCTGTCTACTTAATTTGATGTGCTCACACCGGATCCCAAGACGAATTATCATTCTATCTTCTTCCTGTCTGGCTACTTTTTTCATCGACTCCACCATATCGTCTCGAATTCGTATGGTAAAATCCTCAAAGAATTTGAAGAACGTTTTGCCTTCATGGGTAATGATTTGACCATCTATCAGGTTCATCGGAGGCTCCCCAATTAGTCTTCCTATGAAATCTGTAGCTGGAGTATAGTAAACCTCCTTAGGTGTGCCTTCCTGTTCTATTACTCCCTTTCTCAAAACGATTATGCGGTCGGATAAAGCCAAAGCCTCCCGATAATCGTGGGTTACATAGATAATTGTGCTTTTGTACTTGGCAGCGAATTCTTTGAGCATGGTTTGAGTGGAAAATTTCAACCTTGCATCTAGATGCGCAATGGGTTCATCAAGTAGATATACCTCCGGTCTCCTTATCAGTGCCCTCGCTAATGATACTCTCTGCTTCTGGCCCCCGCTCAGGTATTGAGGTAACCTCTCGAGCAATTCTCCTATTCCAAGAAAGCTGGCCATTTCGTCAACCCTTCTTCTTTCTTCCTGAAGGGATAATTTCAATCCCCATCGAGAAGCCCGCAAAGGGAAAGCGATATTGTCATAAACACTAAAATGAGGATAAAGATTGTAGCTCTCAAAAGCCATGGATACATTTCTTTCCTGAGGGGGAAGGTTATTTACTATATGGCTATTGAAGTATATCTTACCTGAAGTAATATTCTCTATGCCGGCAATCATCTTGAGAATTGTGCTTTTCCCAGCTCCAGTTGGGCCAATAATAGAAAAGAACTCTCCTTCCCTGCAGGTAAAGCTTACATCATTGACAGCCATCTTACGCCCGTATAATTTTGTTATATTTTCAAGTCTCACTTCAGCCATGGCTATTCTTCCTCCTCTTCTTCTTCTTCCTTTGGACGAGGACCATATCTAAAAAGCACCACGGCAATCACGGTCGCTATGATAGCTCCCACCCATTGTGGCACAAAACTTTCCGCAAACCTGAGCCAAACGAGATTGAAGCCAATCCAGACCATAATTGCCCAGAAGAGCCAGTTTCCCATAGTCATTCGAGGTAACATATCTCAAAACCTCACAATCCTTTATTCTTTGGCTAAAATGTAATATAAAAGTATTTTCAGTATTAACCTTTTACTGCTCCAAAAGTTAGTCCCCGGATTATATACCGCTGCATGAACCAGGCGGCAAATAGTGTAGGTATTATTGTAATGGCTGCACCAGCTGCCATAGGTCCATATTGAACTTCAATAGAACCCCAGAACGATGATATCAATACATTAACTGTCCTGGCTGTAAGCCGAGTAAACAAGAAGGCGTAGAAAAACTCATTCCAAGACCATATCAAACAGAATACCGAGGTAATTGCAAGCCCTGGTAGAATCAATGGAAATACCACTCGTCTGAAAATTTCCATGCGTCCGTACCCGTCAATCATCGCTGCTTGTTCTAGTTCCACAGGGACATCTCTGAAGAACCCGTATAGCAGGAAAGTAGCAAATGATGTATTAAAGTAAACATATAACAATATGATACCGACATGTGTATCGAGTAATCCAAGGGTACGAAACATGATAAAGAAGGGAATGGCAGCCACCACACCCGGGAACATCCTTGTTGAAATTGTAACAAATAGCAGGTGTCCGGCACCAGTATTCCAGCGGGCAAAGCTATAAGCAGCAAGCAATGAAACGCCCATTACCACTAAGGTGCTAATCACACTCACAATCGCTGTGTTGCCCAGATTGAACCAGTATGGGTAGTCTGTAAATAAACGCCCAAAGTTGTCAAGAGTAGGGGCAAAGAAAATGAGTCTTTTCAACTGTGTTGTAAATATGTCGCCAGGGGACTTGAAAGCTGTCAGATAAATCCATAACAACGGACCTATCACAATAAGCAAAACAATCAATGTAACAACCCAAAACAAAACCTTTCTAATCATCTGTCACCTTCCATTAATATTAATCCTTATAGCTCTTTTACTTTATCACACCCAGGGCCTTCATTAGTTGACGGAACATGAGGGCACAAAGAGCAATGGTTAAGAACAGAGAGAATATTGCCATGGATGATCCATAGCCAATATCAAAGAAAACAAAAGCAGTCCGGTATACTGTCCAGTCCAGTAGCTCCGTTCTTACACCTCCTCGTGTTGTTCCGTAAAGAGGATCGAACAATCTTATTAGCCACATTGCCCTCAAAACAACAATGATCATGATGAGCGGACTCAACATAGGTAATGTGAGTCTACGAAATGTATAAAAACTGGAAGAACCATCTACCTGTGCAGCTTCAAAGACATCTCTTGGCAGACTTCTCAAACCAGCAAGTAAAACAAATACTGAAAATGGGAACCACTGCCAGATGGTTATGAGACAAATCGTATACAGGGCAAATTCAGGTGCCCACCAGTATATCTTAGCCAGTCCGATAGCAGTTAAAATTGTATTTATTGCACCAAAATCATATTCGAGCATGAAGTTCCATAGCAATGATAAAACCAGAGGGGCTACCATCAATGGCAGAAGACAGAGTCCACGGACTATGTTCTGCCCTTTGAATTCCCGGCTCCACAACATCGCAAGCCCCAGACCGATAAGCAGCTCGGCAGCTATACAGATTACCAGAACCTCAAAAGTCCTTCCCAGAGCTTCTAAAAATGATTTATCGTGAAGCATCTGCCTGTAGTTATGGAGGCCAACGAAAATGGGCTTAGCCTGCATACCCCATTCTTGAAAGGAATAATAGATGCAAAAAAACAGCGGGTAGAGCATGAAAACTAACAGTAAGAGTATCAAGGGAATAAGTAGAGTCCATTTAAAATATCGCTCATTTGTGAGTACTTCAAAGACTGAAGGCTTTCTAATTACTCCACGATTTTTTGCCTCTTCATAGGTTTTATAATTATTTTCGCGTGCCATTTTATGGTTAACCTTCCCTCCATCGACTATCACAAATTCTTAATACTCTTAAAATTCTCTGCCTTTTTCAGGGTGCAATTTTTTGCAGTATTCAGCTTATGTTTTAGGAAAAACTTTCTTGCTTTGATGTTTAAAACATCAGATGTGCAGGTTGTTTTTGGGTACAGGCTTATTTTTCTGTTTTAATAATTGCTGAGTGGCACCCCCGGGGGGTAGCCTTTGGAGGTATCCCCTGGGGTGCACTTACTAAACCCTTTTGTTACTCCTCACGGATTGGTACTGTTTTATCGAACTTGGATGTCAGCTCAAGAGTTTTTGATATAACCTCATCTACAGCTTCATCAATTGTAGCTTCCTTCCCCATGGGCTTGGCGAAGACATCCATCTGCATCTCATAGACCTTGCCCCCAGCTTTAGTATTGAAGTACCAATAATCGGGGACATACTTGGCCTGCTTTGGCCAGATGTCTAGGAGGTAATCACACAGGATTCCAAATGGGTAGCGGTTTTCTGCGTTCTGCCACACTGGGTCACGCAAGACATCCATTCTGGTACTTAGCTGACCACCTTCTTTCATGACTGCTTGATGACATTCAAAAGAAGCAAGGTAACGGACAAGCCAATAGGCAGCTTCGGGGTTCTTGCATGTCTTGGCTACACCTACAGACCAGGCACCAGTGTAGGGTTGACTACCAACGGTTGGATATATTCCTAACTTACTATCAGGAACATTCTCTTTCAGGATACCAGCAGTCCATGCAAAGCAATTGGAGAATTGATGCGGCTGAATGATTGCACGACCTTCTCCCTGCTGAGCGACAACAAAATCAAAGTTAGCAGTCAGACAGCCTGGAGATCCCCATTGAAGCTCATTCTTGTACTCAGTAAAGGTTTCTCTTAGTGCCTGTTTGTTCTCTTTGGTGATTACAAATTCCTTCAGCTTGCCGGCTGAATCCCTTACTACTGTGACATAATCAGAGCCTTTGCCCCAGATACGACAACTTATCTCATCATTTATCTGATAAGCTCCTGCCATCATAGCCAGACCATAAAGGTCATGATCCAGAGGTTTGCCTTTTAAGAGATCTCCTTTCTTCCTGGTGAAAAACTCACCCTGATCATAGAGCTGGTCTTCCATTGTAGCAGGTTTTAGATCGTAGCCATATTCTGCCTTGAAATTAGCCTGTTCTGTGGGGTTATCAAAGACATCTTGGCGGATAAACATGGACATGTGGTAGGTGTAGAATGGTAAAACTATCTGGTCACCGTAAGCCTGACCACAGATGAGTATTGAAGGGGAGTGCTTTGCAATATCCTTTCTAAGGCCTTCAACACCCCAAGTATCATACTTAGCTGCGAGATCTTCTAATTTATAGAGATAGTCTGACCACTCTGTGGTCCATGCAGTTTCTACGTAGACAACATCGTAGTAGCCAGTACCACCCATAAGTTCCACATTTTCCTTTGAATACACCACTGGAGAAGCCACCCTCTCGACATTTACTTTGACACCGGTCTTTTCCGTAAAATCCTCAATATATGGCATTATCTTATCCCAGACTTGACCGGTTTCAACTATGGTGTTAAGTGCTTTTTTGTTCTTTATTTCCGGGATGTCCTGTAGGCTAAATAAATCTGGTAGCGGGCGTTCTGGTGCAGGAGCTACCTCCTCTTCCTCTACTGCTTCTTCTTCGGCTTTTTCTTTCCCACCTCCTGCAAAAGCAAAGGGCGAAAAGCATACAATTAGAAGCAGAATCAGAAAACAGAGAAAGATGCTTTTTGCTTTCATAATCTTTTCCTCCTTTATTTTAGTTCTCAGGATGCCTAAACATCTTAAAAACTAGTTTACCATACTTATAGATTGATTGGTTTTATCACCCCCTTCAAAAAGGTTTAAACGATTGCTAGAGATATACTATATCATACATCATTTTTGTCAAGACTTTTTTAAAATTAATCAGAAACTTAAGAAACTGTCATGATCTTTTGAGAAATTTCTCGATCTCTGTCTTTACCACTTTTTTATCAACAATAATCTTCCCTTCTAGCCTTCTCGATACAGGAAATGGTACATCTATTGAGTTAATATGATAAACGGGCTTTTTCAGAAGCTGGAAGAACCTTGATCCTATCTCATCCGCCAGGCGGGCACCAATTCCCATACACTTTGAGGCTTCCTCTAAGATAATCGCCTTTCCTGTCTTCTTCAGAGATCGACCTATTGATTCATAATCGATGCTCTTGTAATCGATGCACCTTAGATCTATTCCCTCAATACTAATTCCTTTACACTCGAGCTCTTTGTTGATGCTATCGATCAGTGTTACTCCCCTCAGGTAGGTGATGATTGTCACATCAGTACCACACCTGAAGATATGAGCCCTTCCAAACTCTATGAAATAGTCAAGGTTCCCTTTCGGGACATCTCCCTTTTCCCTGTAAAGCGAGTGGTGCTCCATTATGAGAACAGGGTCATTTGAGAGCATGGCGGTGTTGAAAAGCCCGATATAATCGAAGGGATTTGACGGAGCAACGATCCTCCATCCAGGGAACATTGCAAAGAGCCCTCCGGGATCCGAGGAATGCTGCGCTCCGTATCCGAGGCCTGTTGCAATCCTGGTTCTTACAACAAGCGGGACTTCTACTTCGCCACCGTAGAGGTAATTCAACTTGGCAATCTGGTTGAAAAGCTGATCTGCAGCAACCAGGGCAAAATCGGGAAACATAATCTCAACGATTGGCCTGCATCCACACAATGAGGCACCAAAGGCAATACCTGTAAACCCGGCTTCAGAAATAGGGGTGTTAAAGACCCTTTCAGGAAAATACTTGAGTGGATACCTTGTGGCATTATATGCTCCTCCACCAAGGTTTGCAACTTCCTCTCCAAGAACAATTACGGAATGATCCTTTTCCATGTTTCTTGCTGCCACCTGTGACATTACATTTACAAAGGTCAATTTGTTGAACTCTTTAAAATCCTTCCTCCCACTGAATTTTGTGTCTTTGAAATCCTTTCCCCATCCTGGTGCTCCTATTTTCATAGATTCTCCGTCAGGCCAGCACTCTTCTATGATAGAGGCTTTCCCCTCCTTTTTGCCTAGCACTGTGGAAAGAGCCAGCTGAACCGATCTTTCAACCTTATCCTTTATAAACTCATCCTCATCAGGGCTTAAAAGATTGAGCTTTTTTAAAGTTTCAGGAAAACAGATAACAGGGTCTTTCTTAAGCCATTGCTCCTCCTCGGATTTATTCCTGTAGCCAAACGAGCTTCCTGGCAGCTTACCAGCATGGTGAAAAAACCTGTAAGTCTTTGCTTCAACAAAATAGGGTCCAGAAAACTCTGCCATCTCTTTTTTGATCTTCATAATCAACAGGTATATTGTTACTGGATCCATACCATTGACAATGATTCCATCTATACCAAATCCTAATGCACGCTGGGCAATATCCTCTGTGGAAGATGACTTATCCGTTTTCGTGCCCACAGCATACAGATTATTTTCGATAAAGTAGATCACAGGGATATTCAACAATTTGGCCATATTTACAGATTCCAGAAGTATACCCTGGTTTACTGCTCCGTCTCCAAGAAAAGCAACCGAGATATTTTTTTTATTATGTAGCTTCTGAGCCCATGCAGCTCCTGTAGTTAATGCAATACCGCCTCCAACAATAGCATTGGTACCGATTATTCCTGCCTCCTGGTTTCTCAGATGCATTGAGCCGCCCCTTCCTCTACACCAGCCATCTTTCAAGCCCATTATTTCATGGAGAGTCCTCTGTACACAAATCTGCATGTCTTTTGAAAACTCATCTTGTTCCGGAGTGTAACTATCCGGGTAGTAGAATGGTAACGCCTTACCTAGAAAATGATGATGAGCCCTGTGTGTTGAGCCTATGATATCAGTTTTAGTTAATGCAACTCCACATCCGGCTGCTATTGCCTCCTGCCCGATACTGGAATGAACAGGTCCATAAACCAGGTCCTTTTCCTTTAAATCAAGGATCGTGGTCTCAAAGGTACGAATAAGATAGGCGAGCTCAAGGATCTTTAAAAGTATATTCCTTTCAACTCCTCTTATGTCTTCAGAAAATACCCTGAACTCCCTTATTTTGGAATGGATTTCCTTTTCATAAAATCGTGACACAAAGATACTCCCAAGTATGAATTTTTAGTCCATGAACATGCCACCGTTTATATCTATTATCTCTCCTGTTATATATTTTGACTTTTCAGAAGCCAAAAATAATGCTACTTCAGCAACTTCTTCAGGAGAGGCGTACCTTTTGAATGGTATCCTGGCCATAAAGGCTCTATTTATTTCCTCCCCCCACTCTTCAGTCATTTTTGTTGAGACAGGTCCGGGGGCAATGGCATTGACATTTATATTATATGCTGCGGATTGTAGGGCCAGAGATTTAGTAAAACATAGGACCCCGGCCTTTGCTGCAGAATAATGTGCACCGGCAATTATTCCACCTATCTTTGCTGCCATAGAGCCCATGTTAATGATTTTCCCATAACCTTTCTCTTTCATGATTCTAAATGCTTCTCTTGAACAGAGAAAAACAGATCTTAAGTTGATGTTTACATAGGTATCCCATTCATCAGGAGTAATTTCCAGGATCGGTATATTCTTGCAGGCCCCTGCATTATTTACAAGGATATCAAGAGTGTGATACTTTTCCATTACAGTTGAAAAAAGTTTTTTCACCTGCTTCTCATCTGTTACATCCACCTTTATTGAAATGCCATCTGCACCTCTCTTCTTTATCTGTTCCAGCACTGTTGAAGCGCCTTCCATATCTATATCAGTAATTACAGTAAACGCTCCCTCCTCAGCAAATCTATAGGCAATGGCCCTTCCAATCCCGCGTGCCGAACCGGTGATCAATGCAATTTTATCATTCAGTTCCATGATAATACCTCTTTAAATAGTATTTTTATAATCATTATTGTTATATCTTATCATACCAATTTATTCTGTCAAGCTTATATATATAAAAGAACATCTATTTGGAAAATAGTATTATCCTGACAATCGGTTTTTATTGACAAATAGGTTTCTGGTGGTAAGATAACATATATCTTTTAATATTTTGTAAAAATATACAAAGAATTGGAGCTATATCTTATACAGGGGGATAAGATGTCTTTTAATTTTAGAAAGGTTAAGATAGGGTTTGTGAATATGATACTTGATTTTCTTGAGGGCCAGGATATTGCTGTAGAATATTCCAAGAACATAATAAAGTACATGAGAGATGACCTTGATATTGATGTTGTTGAATATCATGAGCCAGTCGCAAAAAGGGCTCAGGCTATCAAGGCCTGGAAAAAATTTAAAGCAGAGTATGTTGATGCAGTTATCCTCTTTAACGGTACTTTCAGTACAGGGGAGCTTACAGCAGAAATCATCAGGAACCTTGACTGTCCTTATGTATTGTGGGGAGTAGGGGAGCTGGCACTGGAAAAGAAAAGCTTTTCAGGTTCGATGGTTGGTGTGATGGCAGCAGGGACCCTTTTCAAGAACCTGGACAGGAGATTTACATTTATCTATGGACAGATAGAAAAGAAAGAGACAAAGAGAAAGCTCCAGATATTCATAAAGGCGGTAAGGGCTATAGCCTATCTAGAGGAAGCATCACTAGCCGTTATAGGAATGCGTCCCGATGGCTTTGAAATTAGTGATTATGATGAGCTTGCTGTTAAGAAGATCTTTGGTACTGAAATTACAAAGTTATCACTGTACACGCTAAGCAAGGCAATTAAGGATGTTGAAGAAAGGGATATTGACACTGATATGGAGATTCAGAAGGAGATATTTGATATAAAAGAGGGAGATTTACAGGAAGCGAGGGGACTTTCCAGGTTGTACCTTGCCTTGAAGAAGTATGTTACAGAGAATGATATTCAATCCTATGCCCCGGACTGCTGGCCAGAGCTCAGGGATATAGATCGGACACCTATTTGCCCAATAAATGGAAGAATGAATACAGAGGGAGTAATGGCTTCATGTGAATGTGATGTCGATGGCTCACTAACATTGATGCTTGAGTATGCGATTACAGGTTCAACCCCATGGTGGGCAGATTTCGTCAATTTCATAGAGGATAATAACACACTTTTATGGTGGCATTGTGGAAATGCTCCCTATAACCTGTCCAAAAAGAAACCTGTTCTTGAAAATATATTTGGAGGGCTAGCACAAACTGCGGTTATGAAATCCGGAATTGCAACTGTATGTCGTATAAACTCTATAAGGGGTGAGTTTACGATTCATGCTGGAGTGGGAGAGGTAATAGAGACAGAACCTCTCTTAAAGGGGAGTAATCTTTCGATCCGTATGAAGGCTGGGAACATGGAGTTTGTCGAATCCCTTTTAAACAATGGAATCCCGCATCATAATGGACTTGTATACGGAAATATAATTGAAGAGTTGAAGGAGTTTGCAAACTTAATGAGAATACCAATAATTGTAAAAGATTAGTATTATAAAGTAAGAAAAAGGGGAATGAAGATGCAAAAGTTTAAGCTTTTTATTAACAATGAATGGCTTGATTCTTCGGATGGTGGTGTTTTCCAATCTCTGAACCCTTCAAAAGATGAGCCCATTGCTGAGATCTCTTCTGCTACCGAAGAAGATGTAGACATGGCCGTGAAGTGTGCTAAAAAGAGCTTTCAGAGCGGTGTCTGGTCAGACCTCGATGCAGACGTCAGGGCCGATTACATGCTAAAGGCAGCTGATATTATGAGAAAACGGGAAAAGGAGCTTGCAAGATGGGAGGCCATGGATGTTGGAAAGCCAATATATGAGGCTGAAAATGTTGACATACCCTATTCTATCAGAGCTATGGAATATTTTGCAAACCAGTGTAGAGAGATCAAGGGAGAGGTTATACCCCTTCCAGGGGGTTATGCCTTTGACTGGGTCTCATATGAGCCGTACGGTGTGGTAGCGACTATTACACCATGGAACTTTCCTCTGCATCTGGCTACAAGATGCATATGCCCTGCAATCGCAACAGGTAATACGGTTGTAGCCAAGCCATCTTCACTAGCCCCAATTACACCAACGATCCTTGGAGAGATATTTCTGGAAGCAGGTATACCAAAGGGGGTTGTAAACATAGTGAATGGGCCCGGGAGTTCTGCAGGTGAGGTACTGGCAACCCATCCAGATGTTAATATGATTTCCTTTACCGGTTCCTTACAGATCGGTAGAAGGCTTCTTGAGAACTCTGCGAGATCCCCAATAGTAAAAAAAGTGATTCTTGAATTAGGGGGAAAAGGTCCTTTTATTGCTGAGCCGGATTGTGATATAGATGGTGCAGTGAACTCATTAATTGTGGGATTCTGTTTAATGCAGGGGGAGGTATGCTGTGCTTCAACAAGATTGATCCTGCATGAAGACATCTATGATGTTTTTATGGATAAGCTTGTGAGGAGGGTAAAGAGCCTGAAAATGGGTGATATAATGGACCCTTCAACACAGATCGGTTCAATGATCAGTAAAGAGCAGCTGGAACAGGTGGACAGTGCTGTAAAGGATGCGATAAAGGATGGCGCAAAGCTTGTTTGTGGTGGGGAAAGATATAGCAAGCCACCGTGTGATAGGGGGAGCTATTATCCGCCTACAATTCTTGAAGGTGTAAATAATAAAATGCGTTGTGCACGGGAGGAGATTTTCGGACCGGTTCTTGTTGTAATGAAGTATAGGAATCTCGATGATGCTATTGCCATTGCAAATGATAATCAGTATGCCCTCGGTGCAACAATCTGGAGTGAAAATCCAAAAACACTCTTCTATGCTAGCAAAAAGGTGGATGCAGGGATTTTATGGCTCAATACAAATGTTATGTCCAAGATCGAGGCCCCGTATGGCGGTAATAAAAATAGCGGCCTTGGAAGAGAAGACGGGACCATTGGAATAAAAGAGTATTTGAAGGTCAAGAACAATGTTCTCTTTATCGGTAAGGAATATGACAATTTCTATGGATTCAAAGATTGACTTTTCCGCCTGCAACACATTCTTTTTCGAATATGTAAATATCTTGAGGCCCCTTGAGTTATAAAATTACAGATATTCCTGATGCAATCCGAAATTTTATCTTAATAGAACAGATGGCTTTAAGTAAGAATGAATAATCTATTAAGAGGTATATGAGATGATTAATAAGATGCTTATTAATGGGAAATGGCTTGATTCACGAAAGGCGGAGTATATAGATGTTGAGAACCCTGCTACTGAAGATAAGTTTGAAAAGGTTCCGGTTTCATCTGAAACAGATATTGCTGGAGCGATAGATGCTGCAAGCAGGGCTTTTAAAAACTGGTCTGTCCTCTCTCCTGAAGTCCGCGGTGACTATTTGATGAAGGCGAGCGCTATTGTTTTGGAACGTCAGGAAGAGATAGCGGCACTGATGACAAAAGAACAGGGGAAACCTCTTAATGAGGCCAGGGGAGAAGTTCAAAAGGGAGCAGCTATACTGCGCTACTATGCTGAAGAGGGAAAGAGGGTATATGGAAGGGTCATACCTGGTTATGATGCTACTACTACAAGCTATGTGATCTATCAACCAGTCGGTGTGACAGCAGCTATTTCTCCATGGAACTATCCAATTGAGCTTGTGGCCTGGAAAGTAGGGGCTGCACTTGCAGCAGGATGTACTGTTGTACTGAAGCCGCCCTCAAAAACACCGCTTTCTCCTGTAAATTATTTAAAATCAGTGACAGACGCTGGCTTGCCTGATGGAGTTATCAACATAGTTTTCGGTAAAGGTAGCTATGCTGGTCCGCTTCTGATCAAAAATCCTGTTGTGAAAAAGGTTGCATTTACTGGATCAACAGAGGTGGGTAAGGTTATACTTAAGCAGTGCTCTGAATACATGAAAAAGGTATCACTCGAACTTGGGGGCCAGTGTCCATTAATAGTAAGTAGAAATTGCAATCTTGAACAGGCAGTAAGCGGAGCGGTCAGGAGAACTTTCAGGAATATGGGACAGATCTGCATTGCAATAAACAGGATATATGTTGATCATAAGATATATGAAGATTTCCTGAATGCTTTTATAGAAGGGACAAAAAGACTGACAATAGCGAATGGATTACTGAAGCCGGAAGCTGACCTTGGACCTATGGTAAGCATTTCTGGTGTAGAAAAAGCAAAAAAGCATATCCAGGATGCGGTTGACAGGGGGGCAAAGATTGCATGTGGTGGAGATAGGCCCCCAGGAGATGAGTTCAAGAAGGGATACTTTTTTATGCCCACAATTCTCTATGGAGTGAATCATGAGATGCTGATAATGAAAGAGGAGACATTCGGACCGGTCGTGGGCGTAATGCCATACGAAACCATCGACCAGGCAATCGAATATGCAAATTCGACAAACTATGGGCTGGCTTCGTATGTGTACACAGATGATGTTCATGAAGTTGACGAGTTTGCATACCGCCTGGATTCCGGGAATGTTGCGATCAACAATCCCGATGCCGGTGTTATAAACGCACCATATGGCGGTTTCAAAGAGAGTGGGATGGGGTATGAGCATGGTCCAGAGGGCCTCGAACATTACCTCATGGCTAAGCATATAAGGGTGAGGTATTTCAATAGAAAGAAATAATCAAAGTTTGCGAGGAAGGAATGATCTATGAAATATGTAAAGAATATAGAAGACATGATTCCAGATAATTGTGATAGGTCCCTGAGATATGCAACAAAAAAGCGCAAGGGGGAAACTTTAAGGGATACTTATTTTCTCATCGATCCGGAGGACTCTCCATCAAAAAATCTTAAGATGGGATTTACAATAATATATGCAGAAGGGAAGACTACAGGACACTCCCACAAACAGCATGAGGAGGTTTATTATGTAATCCAGGGTAAGGGGAAGATGGTTGTAGGGGATACAGAATATGATATAAAATCCGGGGATGCTCTCTACGTACCATTCGGGTTATTCCATACAACCTATAACACCGGGATCTTCCCGCTACAGCTGCTCTGGATTACAACAAAGGATGTGAGTATTGAGGAATAAAAATTAATGATTGGTGAGAGATAAAATGAAACAGGCGCTATTGATGGGAATCGATATTGGCACAACAGGATGTAAAATCATACTGGTTGATGAAAGTGGAAAGGTTGTGGCCAGTGAAATAGACAGTTACCCGCTCTATTCTTCAAGGCATGGATGGTCGGAACAGAACCCGGAGGATTGGTGGATAGCGGTTAAGAATACCATTAAAAGGATCATGGATAGGAATAAACAATATACGAGTAACCTGATGGGCATTGGTCTGAGTGGCCAGATGCATGGACTTGTAGCTCTGGACAAAGATCGAAGCATAATAAGACCTAGTATTCTGTGGAATGATCAGAGGACTGAAAAGCAGTGTATAGAAGTCTATGAAAAGGTTGATGGAGTAAAGGGTCTGTTGAGGCACACAAATAATAGAATGCTTCCCGGTTATACGGGAGGGAAGATACTCTGGGTAAGGGAGAATGAACCGGAATGTTATGAAAGAATAAACAGTTTTGTAAACCCCAAAGACTATATCAGATATTGTCTGACAGGAGAATTAGCAACAGAAGTCTCAGATGCCTCTGGTACAGGTTTATTTAATGTTAAATCACGAAGCTGGTCAAGAGAACTGTTTTCAATGCTGGATATCCCATATGAATGGGCACCGAGCTGCTATGAGTCCATTGAGATCAGTGGTACTGTTTTGGGGCCTATCTCTACTGAGCTTGGCCTGCCAAAGAATCTGCCGGTTGTCGGTGGTGGTGGGGATTCTGTGATTCAGACACTTGGCACAGGTGTGACTACAAGTGATATTCTCATGACAACCATTGGAACAGCAGGGATCATTTCTACTGCACTCGAAAGCTACAGGGATAACCCTGATGGAAAGCTGCAGATATTTTGTAATGTTATGCCCGGGGAATGGCACGCAATGGGAGTAACACTTTCTGCTGGTGGTTCGATGAGCTGGGCCAAGGATGTAATTGGCTTTTCTGAAACAGAAGTAGCAAGAATAAGCAATGAAGATGTATATGATATTATAAGCAGGGAAGCCGAACAGTCAGTACCTGGTTCAAATGGTATAATATTTCTCCCATATCTTACGGGCGAGAGATGTCCGCATTCAGACCCAGCTGCAAGGGGTGCCTTTATAGGCCTTAGCCTGTCAACAAAGAAGAGCGATCTATTCAGGAGTATAATGGAGGGGGTGATTTTCAGCTTCAGGGATGTAGCTGATATATTTAGCTCGATAGGCCAGAGGTTTACACATATTGAAACCTCTGGTGGTGGAGCACAATCCAGACTCTGGAGACAGATCCATGCTGACATCTTCAAGAAGGATGTTTTTACAGTCAGTGGTAGCAGGGAAGGGGCTGCCTATGGAGCAGCTCTTGTTGCTGGTGTTGGCCTGAATGTATGGCCCGATTTTAAAGAAGCATCGAACCTTTTAACTATTGAGACCGAAACAGGGCCGAATGAAAAAAATTATCATCTGTACGATAATTATTTCAGGATATACAAGAACTACTATGATATATTGAGATCAAGTTTCGAGCAACTCAGCAGTGCTTGAGGCCCATCAAGGCGAGTCTGGCGTTCCCGATTGTGGAGCATTCTTTTACCCTTTTAAAACAAAAATCCTTGAATATACCTCTCTTAAAATCAAGATAAGCATTGTTCACCATTCCACCTGTCAGGATTATTTCTTTCTTTAAGGCTATCCTTTCCCTGTAAATGTCCATGACCATTGTTATAGGTTCGAACATCCCCTGAAGCAGGGCAGCAAGAAAATCCTCTCTGCCCGTATCAAGTGTAATGCCGTCAAATCTTGCTCTTTTCTGCGTTATATTATGCCTGTCACCAGCAAGATAAGGCAGGAATATTATTTCAGATTTTCTAAATCTATTCTTGATAAAATCCGGGAAATATTCTTCATAGAAGAATTTTGAATCCATCTCTCTGTAGAACTCCTCCCTGAACCATTCCAGAGCACAACCTCCTGTAGTGATGGCCAGGATCAGCCATCTCCCCTCTATTGCATGTGTCCTCAGATAGACCCTCTCGTGGGGAATTGGTCTGTCTGTTGTAATTGTAATTATTTCATTACTCCCAGAGATATTCAGGATCGATCCGTTTTCAATGGCTCCAGCCCCCAGGGCAGCGCTGGAAGTATCATTAGCGCCCATTACAACAGGTATACCCTCTTTCAGACCTGTCAGAACTGAGGCCCTTTTCTTCAATCCACCCAGGATCTGGTGAGAGGGTACTATATCAGGCAGTTTCGATATCGGGATATCCAATGCGCTGCAGAGCTCGCGAGACCAGCCTCCCCATTTTAAGGTTTCATACAGCCCGGTAAAGCTTGCATTTGTAGGATCAATCACGAACTTATCGGTAAATATCTTTTGTAGATATGTGTTCAGATGCCCAAATACAAAGGTTCTTTTATATACATCTGGCTGGTTTTCCCTGAGCCAGAGTATACTTGTAAATGAGATGCCTCCAGGAAATGGGAGGTTTCCATTTATTTCAAGGAATCTCTTCTTTCCCACAATTTGTAGGGCTCTTTTAGCCTGCTTGACACTCCTTCTATCCAGATGAATAATTGCAGGATAGAGGTTTTTTCCATCCCTGTTCATGGCTATGAGTGCTGGACAAAGTACACAGATAGATAGAATATCGATCTTTCCAGGGTCTATATCAAATCTACCTAAACCATCTATAAATGCCCTGAAAATAACCTCGGGATCAATCTGGCACCATATGTCGTTGATTAGATCATAATCGTATGCTTGTTTAGTAGAACTTATGATCTTTAAGCTTTCATCTACAATACTGAGTTTAAGAGATGTGGTACCAAAGTCAGCAGATAGGATATACAAAGATTTTTCCTGTTCCTTATAGAATGCTTAATTACACTGCTCCGGGCGAAAATTGGGAATACCTTCCTCATTCCAATTTCTAAAGTTGTAATACCTCTTTATCTCCAGCATGTAATCTTTTTTTAATATAATCTTCCCATCCGAGCCGCCTGAAATAATTGGCTCACAAAAAAACCTTCGGGGAAGAAGGTCATCCTCCATTTTCAGTCCATTTTCAAGGTTATACATCCTTCCAAGGGTAACGATTGAGTTTGCAATCCTTTCAAACTCATCTTTTGTTTTTTCAATGCCTGTGAGTAAATAGAGGATTTCTGAATAATCAGCCCAGTTCAGAAGGTCACGATTGAGAAACCTGCAGAATATGAAACAATCTGCTATTGTATTAAAATTGATCATATTGTATACAAGCTCTGCTTTCTTATGTAAAGAGAACCTGTTTATGGACTTATCCTCACCTGAGATCTCATGGTCTCTGGCAATTCCTGATATATCCCTGGCATAGGAGTTCGAGCTCAGATGTGTAGCCCCCCTGTTCCCAACACCATAGGTGATTGCCATGGACTGTACCCCTCTTGGATCATAACCAGCAGGCTCTAGCCCCTTCACATGTATGGCCAGGTCCACAAGACCAAAATACTCTGCTGTTGCCTTCAGACCTTCCCCAAATATAGCCCAGCCCTCTTCTCTTCTGGCTATTCTATATATAAATTTTAGCATCTTTTCAGTATCACCAAAGCCAATATGGTATTTATCTGGTAATCTTCCCTGTTCCGTTGCATCCATGAGCAGGCCAAGCAAATTTCCAGTATGCATTGTGTCAATTCCGAGTCTGTCACAGACATCGTTTAGTTTTATAATCTCCTCACTGCACCCAACATCGCACAGCCCCCCAAAGGCATATATTGTTTCAAACTCAGGGCCGTCAATTTCTATGCCAGCATAGGGCCCCTCTTTGATTCTATTGATATGGGCACATCCGATGGGACAAGCATAGCATCTGTTCTGTTTGACAATGGTATGCTCACTCATGTATTCGAAGTCTATTTTATTCCTGGCCTTTGCCTCACCTCTATGCCAGTAGTGGCTGGGGAAAACCCCAAGATTATTTGCCTTGGATACGAAATTCACAGTCCCTGCCAGAGGGTATACCTTTCCAGTAGCAGGATTTTCCTTTATTCTCTTGTATAATGCCTTTACATATGATCTCAGGCCATCAGTATCATATACCCCAACATTTCCAGTACCGATAGTTACAATTGCTTTCAGTTTCTTCGATCCCATCAATGCCCCTGAGCCCATTCTTCCGAAATGTCTGTGAAGGTCATGCCCTATGCATGCATAGCGTACGAGATTCTCACCAGCCGGTCCAATCGACAGTACCCTTGTCTTATTACCTGTCCTTTCTTTCAAAAGATTTTCCGTTTCATATGTTTCCTTCCCCCAAAGAGAAGCGCAGTCTTCAATAGAAACCTGGTCATCGGCAATTTTCAGGTAAACAGGGGCCCGGGATTTCCCTTCAATAATTATTATATCGTATCCCGCTTTTCTCATGAAATGACCGAAGCTTCCTCCTAAGTAGGAATCTATCATCACATCATTTAAAGGAGACTTTGCAAATAGGCCGATTCTTGTTGTGGTAGGGAGTGAAGTACCAGCACCAGGTCCTGAAACAATAATGATACTATTTTCAGGAGAAAGTGCATCTTTTATATTTTTATTTTCATGGTAATGTAGATATGTTCCAATTCCTTTACCGCCAATATAATTTTTAACCAGGGCTTCCGGTAGCTCTTCTCTTTTTACCCTTCTGAAAGTCAGATCTACCCTCAACATTGTTCCTATGTATCCTGTCATAAGGTCCTCTCAAATTATGGTATTGAATGATCTATGGAAAGAAGAGAAATAGTGTACCATGCTTAAAGCCTGTGATGATCCTCAAGTACCTTTTCCACATGTTCCAGATGTGCTGCCATCAGCTCTTTTGCTTTTTTACTATCATGGTTTTTGATACATTTAAAGATACCGACATGCTCCTCAAAAGACTGTAAATTATCCTGTACACTTACGGTTTCCTTACGGCTTTTTCTCATGGGTATAAGAAGAGCTTCCATAATTGTTATAAAGAAGATATTGTTTGTAATTTTTGCAAGCTGTAGATGATAGTCCAGATCATCAATGATAAACCTCTCAACATCATCCCTGGCCTCTTTCATCTCATTCAGCTTATTCTCAAGGATAACAATATCATCTTTGGTTGCCCTGATAGCTGCGTATTTTGTAATTTCAGTCTCAATGGAGTACCTGGCCTCCAGTAAGTCCTTCATTGAGAACATGCTTTTCTTTCTCTTCAAGTACAGCATGAAGGCGTTGGCAACATCAGAACTGTTTGAGGCATTTACCTTTATTCCTTTACCGTGGATCACCTGGAGGATACCTCTTGTTTCAAGAGACTTAACCGCCTCTCTAACAACAGTCCTGCTCACACCAAGTTCTTCGCATAGGACCCTTTCTGGGGGGAGCATGTCGTTGTCACTGTACTTACCATCAACAATCATATTCAGAAGTAGATCGTATACCTGTGACTTGAGATTTGGTGTTTTTAGACTTGGTAGTCGATCTCTCAAAGTATACACCTCTCATCTTTAATTAAATTTAATAAATAAAAATATTACTCCATATTATTTTTAATCCTGTATAGTACTTCACCTGAATTGTGTACTACAAATCTTCCATCCTCCTGTTTATTTTCCCAATCAGCAACATCTATCTCAGCAGGGTCCTTATATTTTAGATTGAGGCTTTCACATCTCTCTTTTGAAATACCAGTGGCCAGAGTAACAGTTATTCGCGGCTCTTCCACTCCATTTCGAAATCTACCTGTGCCCTTAACAAGGGTGGAAAAAGCCAGAACTGCTTTTGGGAACTCTTCATATACACTTTCGTTGTTTAAAAAATATTCCTTAATATGAAATCCTATTTTATCAACAACAGCTCCATGTACTATGGAGAACTGCTCTATATGTGGAGCATAAACAACTATTTCACCCCCATCTTCAACTATAGGCTCGATTTTATACACAGACTTTGCCCCTGTCCAGAAATCGTCAAAGTTCTTTGAAGCTAAGGAAAGCACTGTTTTATAAATTCTATCTGTATACCTGATGTTTATCTTGGAAGAGAGATCAACTGCCTTTTCCCATGCGCTTTTCTCACTCCCTATGAACAGGCCCTTGAGCCCTTCACTATCTACAACCAGGTTGAAATAAACAACAGGTGTTTTTATCATTTTTACAGCGTGGTCTAGCAATCTTCTTACAGGTGTATCCCTTTTACCGATAGTCTTAATATTTGTCCTTAGAGCAGCAAGCCAGTGTGTGATATCAGTGAAGTTCCACCCGCAGATTCCTGGAAAGAAATACTTGCTTGAGCCTGAAAAGCCAACGATTTCATGGGGGAAAACCGGTCCTATTACCAATATTATATCATAATCAAAGATGATCCTGTTAACCGATATATCTGCCTTCTTTTTCATAAGGCCTTCGGTTATATCTTCCATCTCGTTTTCATCAATAGAACCGATGTTTACAAAGGTCTCTTTCTTATCCCACCTGTGATTCATTATGGCAATATCTTTATATATCTTTTCCTTTTCAGCACTGCTTATTCCGACCCTTTTAAACTTCTCCTCTTCAGTTAAAAGTGGATGTGTTCCCAGGGCAACAAGATAGTCTAATTTCTTTACCTCTTTTCCAAAGAGGTCATAAAATAGTTTAAAAAATATATCAATAGGTGCTGTCCTGCTATTATCCGGAATGATTACCAGGACCCTTTTATTCTTCAGCTGGTATTCAGAAAAAGCCTTTGATACCTTCTCTCTGATACAGTCATCTGCTAATAGCTCAAAATGATTATGCTGCATTAAAATTACCCTCATACACCTGAAAACGCAGTAAACCCACCATCTACAATTATTACAGCACCGGTAACAAAACTGGCACTATCGGAGACGAGCCATAAGGCAGTGCCAGCAATCTCTTTTGGTTCACCCAATCGAGCCATTGGAACATACTTTATTATCGTTTTACCTCTCTCTGTGAGCCCACCTTTTTTTTCGTCCTCAAGAAGGAATCTGTTCTGCTCTGTAAGAATAAATCCGGGTGCAATAGCATTTACACGAATCCTTGGTGAATAGTTTTTTGCCATATGAACTGCCAGCCATTTTGTGAAATTGGTTGTAGCTGCCTTTCCATTAGAATAACCTATTGCACGTGTTAATGGCAAGATGCCTGCAATTGAAGAAATATTAATAATAACCCCTTCTTTGTTTTCTGCAAAGATCTTTCCTACTGCCTGACAGGGAATAACAGCACTCATATAATTGAGCATTAGCACATCATTCAGGGCTTCCTGTCCGATATCAAAGAATTCCAGGTCAATAGAAGTTGTAGCCTCTTTTCGACTCCCACCAGCACCATTGATGAGTATATCTATATTGCCATATTCATCCATGGTGGCTTCCAGGGCAGTTTTTACCTCTTCTTTGTTCAGGACATTACACTGTACAGGAATAGCCTTACCTTTGATGGCTAGTATTTCTCTGCATTTTCTAGTAGCAGCATCCAATGAAATATCCCAGATTGCCACATCTGCACCCTCAAGTGCGAGTGCTTTTGCAATTTCTCCACAGATTGCTCCTCCGGCACCTGTCACAACTGCAGTTTTTCCTCTCAGGTTTAGATCCATGTAAGATCTCCATTAAAATATAGATAATGGTTGATCAGGTTTGCCTTAGCTCGCAAACCTCTCCATCCGGTCCATTGAAGTATACTACCCATGCACCGGGTCTGAACTCTATGGGCTCGTTGAAGAACTTGACACCATGGTCCTTCAGGCGTCTGTAATCGGATAGAATGTCTGTTGTAAAAAACCCAATATGGATAAAGCCATTATCAGCCTGCTTGAAATCCTCTGTAATCTTTTTTCCTTTAGGGCTCGTATATTCAAATATCTCGAGCATGGTTTTTTCTGATTGTAAATGGGCTATTCGTGCACTACAATCCGGCATTCCGACAATATCGCCGAGCCTCATTTCGGCTCCAGAATCAATGATGCGTATAAGTTCAAGTCCCATAACTTCCGTGTAGAAGGCCAGGGATCTATCAAGATTGGACACACTCAGAGCAACATGCTCGATTCCCCTTATCATCGGTTGTCCCCTTCAAGTAGTGTATATCTCAGCCACCAGATATTTTTGGTATAAGCATTACCTCGTCACCATCCTCCAGTGTAACATCCTCGCTTACGAGAGCATTATTTCTTGTGATTAGTATATTTAGATTTTTAGCCGTATCAAAAATAATCGGGCTGATGTCATCCCCATATCTCTCGATTATTGAATAAAGTAGGCTTTTAACCCTGGCTTTTTCTTTCATTGTAAACCGATCTTCATTCTTCCCGAGATCTGTATGGATAGATCCAACGTATCTGGTTTTGATGGTTATTGTCTTCATAGTTATATGTTATCATACCATTAATTATTTGAGCAGTCAAGGACATTTTTCGCCTTGTAAGAGCAGGGTTCAATATTCATTGACAGATCGGATGGAACAGCGGGTTTCTTTAGCTCCTTTATTAACCAAAGCATGTTTTATGGCATGTTTTATTTCCTTGACAGAACAGGAAAAATAATTGTAATTTTTAATTTAATCAATGATTTTTTAAGCTTGGGCTTCATAAGGGAGAAAGGCCTCATTCAAGCTATATATTATAGAGCAGAGTCCTGATATTTAGCATAATTTTAATAGATCTACTCCGTATACTACCCATTTCTTTGAATTGTTGAATGGCATAGGTTTAGAAATAATTAAAAAATCTCACACCCGTAAGACTGTCGAATGATGAACTTGAGGAGGTCGCAAAGCTAACTGCTAAGAAATTGAATAAGGCAAAGGGTCTAGTTCATGTATTTATCACATTGAGAGGCTTTGCTTATCCTGATAGGGAGGGCCTCCCGCACTGGTATCCTGAGGCAAATGCTCTTTTTATCAGAACCCTAAAACAAAGCCTTCAGAGCTCTATTCCTTTTGATGAGATCGATGCACACATTAATGATAAAGAGTTTATTGACCCGGTTTTAGGCACGTTTCTTTCTTTTATGAAGAGCTGATTTGAGTATTTCGGGAAGGAATATTGAGCCATTATTGAAGAAATGGTCTGTGCTATTTGGAGGTTACATATGGATGAGGTGAAAGAGAGGCTTTCTGGAGTGTTTGCTCCTATGACAACCCCTTTTCAAAACGATGAAATCGACTTTGACGGATTTATCAACAACGTGACTAAGTTGAACAAAAGTGGTTTGAGGGGTTATTTTGTGCTTGGAACAAATGGTGAGTATAAATCGCTTTCGGTACCTGAACGAATACAGGTGTTGCAAACAGTGGTGAAGCACCGGTCCAAAGACAAGATTGTCATGGCGGGAACCGGTATGGAAAGTACGAAAGAGACAATAGAGATGAGTGTGAAGGCTGCAGAAATAGGGGCAGATTTGGTAAGTTTATTAATGCCCCATTTTTTTACAAAGAGGATTGATGATGAAGTACTTACAAATTATGTGCTGGATGTAGCTGAGGCATCGCCAGTGCCAGTTCTATTGTATAATAATCCGTCAGTTGCTGCAGGAGTTTTGATTAGCCCTGAGATTGTAAAAGAAGTATCAGAGCATTCAAATGTCGTAGGAATAAAGGATAGCTCAAAGGGCAATTTTCAAAAATATATTGAGGCTTCTCATGACAATTTTTATGTGCTGGCAGGATCTGCGACTTTTTTCTTGGATGTTCTAATTGCAGGAGGCATAGGAGGGGTTCTATCACTTGCGAACGTATTTCCTGATGCGTGTGTACAACTCTATGGGGTTTTTAAGGAGGGAGATTTTAAGAAAGCAAAATCTTTAAGCGAAGAATTAGTTAGTTTAAATAAAGAAGTATCAGGTAAATACGGTGTCGCTGGAGTGAAGGCAGTAATGGATCTCTCTGGATATAGTGGTGGTGCCCCCAGACGTCCGATTAAGCAGCTTAATGATCAACAAAAGCAACAATTAAAAAAAGTCCTCATGGAAAAAGGATTCATTTAATAAATAGAGCAAATGTCGAGTTTCCATAAAGGCATAAAAGAATTAAGCATAAATAACTAAAAAGCATATCGAATACGAACATACGATTTACTAATATGATCAATAGAACATTAAAAAGAAATGTTTAGTGAAATACTGGGCGGTGCCAATCGGCAACTCCGGCTTGAAGTAGAATTTGATTAGTAAAAGAACAAATAGTATATAAGAGTCTAATACGATTTAATGAGCCTGGCGGTGCCAGTCGGATAATAGATTCTCATGATATGGACTTCATATTTTCATAACCTTTGGGCATACCTTGAGGAAGTTCTGCCGACTATTTTTGAGAACTTCGGGTCGTAAATACACTCAAGATATAAAAATTTTGTAAATTACTGTAGCTTTCTGAACAAATTGATCATTGGTGAATACAGCCTGTAAGTGGGATTTGTACCAATTCAAAAATTAAGGTTCTTCTCCAAATTAGTTGATAAGGATAAACGCATATAGTAAAAAAAGAAGTTTCCTTTTCACATTTACTAATATTTTAAGGCAATAAAACCTGAAAACCATGGTATTTAATGAATTGAGGCTCTCTAATACAGGTTCATAAATGGTGTAAATAGTAAATAATGTTAAAGAGCCCTAACTCTTTGCTTATTAATAATTAGTACGTGTTTATAATCAAATATTTGCAACTAATTTGGAGAATGGCAAGAAAAAAAACATGAAACATCTCGGAGATGGGGTATACGCAGGTGGCGGATTACATGAAGAATAACGATCTCAGAATGATCTCAATGGGGTCGACAGAGAAGCACGGTGCCCACTGTCCACTTGGCACGGATAGCTTTACAGCGATGGGTGTGATAGAGAGGGCTGCGGAACTCGCCAGGACATGCTACACCCCGCTCATTCCTGTGGGATACTCACCGCATCATATGGGAAGAGTCAGCGAAGGGTGCGGGACTTTAACCTTTTCAGCAGATACGTATAGGAGAATTGTCTACGACCTCGCAATGAGCCTGATCTACCATGGTTTCAACAAGTTCGTATTCGTGACCCACCATGGAAGCAACTCGAAGATAATCGATGATGTGCTAAGAAGGATTAGGTATGAAACCGGGTGTTTTGTGTGCTGGTATAAGACCCCGACAGAGCGCACCTATTCAGTACTCGGTGATATCGTTGAGGGACCTCCAGAGGAGACACCCGGGTGGCATGCCGGGGAAATCGAGACAAGCACGGCATGGGCGTATAATGATGGAACGGTGGATATGGACCTCGCAGTCAAAGGCAGGACGCACGCCCCGAAATTCATGGGAGACAAGTTCACCAAGAAAGACGGTTCAGGGTTTGTTACCTTTAATGGTATGGAGAATATATGGGTTCCCATGGAGCACCATGAATATTCTGACACAGCAACCATCGGAAATCCTTTCCGTGCTTCTAAGGAGAAAGACGAGAAGTACTTCGAGATTGCCGGGAAAGTACTGGTGGCTTTTCTTGAAGAGGTTAAGAAGTTTAAAATCAATATATTAGATGATGCAAGACAATTCAAGAACAGGGCCTAGTGGGCAGGCATTAATAGAAATAGAGAGATTGGGTGATGAGGCTGAAAGACAGAGTCGCAGTAGTGACAGGTTCAGCACAGGGTATGGGGTATGCAATCCTTCGCTCCCTTGCCAGGGAAGGAGCAAAAGTCGTTGTGTGCGATATTTCCAAAAAGGGAGTCGAAAGGGCAGTAGTAAAGTTAAAAGGCCAATTCGAACAGGTGTTGGGAGAGGTAGTGGATGTTACAAATAAGGCGCAGGTGTTACGGGCGGTGCGCTCCGTACCCCTCATATACTTGTGGAGATAGAGGAGAAGTACTGGAATCTTGTTGGCGAGCTATATCACGGGTGTCACGCTTGATGTGAGCGGCGGTAGATATCTCAGGTAGGTAAAGGGAAATGTATCTGAAGGGCGGATATGTGCTGCTTCCTCAACCGATAGAGGATGAGGCATTGTGTCTACTGCAGCAGCAGGGGCTCGAGGTTGAACAGGCACCCGATCCAAAGGTACAGACCGTGGCCCCACTTATGAGAAGGGCAAAAGCTATAATTCTCAGGACAGGAATTACGATCACGTCTGAGCTGCTTGAGCAGGCGGATGATCTCTGGACGATTTCGAGGACAGGAGGAGGTGTGGATAACGTTGACCTCAAAGAAGCCACAAAAAGAGGAGTTATTGTCACATCGAGTCTTGGAGTCAACATCACTTCAGTAGTGGAGCATTGCTGCTCACTGATCCTCGCTCTCTTCAAACAGCTTTTTCTGATAGATCAAGAGGTAAGAAAAGGGAACTTTAGTATTAGGTATAGCAATATACCCTCTGATCTTAGGGATAAGTACCTTGGTATTCTCGGCTTCGGAAGAATAGGATCAGAACTCGCACAGGTGTGCAGCAGGGCCTTTGGTATGAGAGTCCTCGCGTGCGACAGGTACCTGCCTGAGGATAAGAAGAAAGAGTATTACTCATGGGTGTCCTTTGTCTCAAAGGAGAAGCTCTTCTCGAGTTCTGATATCGTTTCTGTGCATCTTCCACTCAACGATGAGACAAGAAGAATTGTGGATAAAAAATATCTCTCGCTGATGAAACCTCACGCATTCATTATCAACACCTCGAGGGGCGGGGTAATAGTTGAAAAAGATCTCATCTGGGCACTTCAGGAATCCATTATTATGGGGGCAGGTCTAGATGTCTTCGAGGAGGAACCGCTGAAAAATGACAACCCGATCTTGAAACAAGAAAACGTTATTCTCACTCCGCACACAGCTGCTTTGACGAAGGAATGCGTGGTGAGAATGGCAACAAGTGCGGTGAAGCGGACACTGGATCTTTTTTCAGGATTCGTGCCTAAAAACATAGCAAATCCTGAGGTCCTTAGCCATCCGAAGTGGAGATCACTGAAGGAAAGATAGGCTGTATAGCATACACTGCTAGAGCGGTGCTCATTTGGCAACGACATTTAATCGAGTGGGGTATGTATGCATCTTCACGCGCTTATTGGTATGAAAAGTTTTTTTTTGAAACATACCCTCGCGAGAGAGAATATCGTTACATATTTGAGGAGGAAGTAATGGCTCGGGAGGTTCTTGCGCAAGTGTGGTCTGAGCTCTCCCAGAAGGATGCATCGATTCACAATCAATATCTTGACGAGCTGGTTTTAGTGTTCGAGGACGACTACATTAAGGAGTATGTCTTTTTCTATTTTGAGGACTCCCGGTGGAATGTTGACCGCGAGAGTTTACGGATGATAGAATTCAAACAGTGGGCAGAAAAAAACATCCCTCAGCACAAACCCGAAACAAGAGCCACCATAAGAGATATCACTTCTAACCAGGTTGTAACAAAAACTATAGTCAAACAGCGCGCACCTGTAGAGACGTATTCACCCACTGATAGTAACTTGGCGAGAAAGTACTACAACAATGGTGTAACATTTCAAAAAAATAAAGATTATGAAAAAGCAATCGATGCTTACCTAAAAGCAATTGAATTGGACAATCAATTCACTGATGCTATGGATAATGTTGGTATTTGTTATAGAATTCTTGAAGATTATGAAAACGCAAAGAAATACTACAAAATGTCTTTGGAAATATTACCAGAAAATGATGTTGCATTAATAAATATAGCTCTCGTCTACAGAATGACTAATGAATATGAAAAAGCAATGGAACATTACAACCGACTTATCGAGTGTGATCCTGAACATCCGAGTGGGTACTTTGGTGTGGGAGGAGTTTACCAAAAACTTGGTAAGTATAAAAAGTCTGTTGAATATATGGATATAGCCATAGAAAAGTTTGCTGCTATTGATTCCCCATATATATATGATGTTTATTACGCGCAAGGCGTGAACTATCTTATGTTGGAAGATTTTGAAAAATCTCTATTGTACTGTGAGAAAGTACAAGCCAAATACCCCGGCAATGAGAAACTTAATCAGTTAATAGAGAATTTAAATTGAATTGTCAACAGTTCCCTCAACCTCCGATTTCTGAATATGCCAACGGCTTCTATTCAAAATCGTATCTCTCAGCATTGATAAGGAAGGACAGGAAGGAAACGAAACATTCAAGCACTGGGATAATGCGATAGAAAGGTTCAAAGAATTGGTCGATCAGCACAAAAATATACAAATAGTGAGATCCCAGTTGATTGAGAAAAAGGAAATATTAGCGAGTAATTAAAAGTGAAGTATGCCCAAAACTCTATCCGAAATTATTGAATTTCAGTGAATAAGTAATACAAGATTTTAACCATATTTTAACTAATTAACCATTATATAACAAATTATAATGCTACAGTTAATCAGAGTGAAACAAGAAATATGTTTGACATGCAGGGGGTCACTGGTTCAAGTCCAGTACCGCCCAATAAAGCGCCATGGAAATGGCGCTTTATTTTGCTCCCGCGCTATCCTTGTTTCCTGCCGCTCTCGTAGTGCATGGAGACGATAATAAAACCGCAGTTCTATAGCTGCGCGGAGAATGTTGACAGTCCGTTTGATCACTAAAAAGATCAGGAGCGCGTTTAAAGTGCTGATATTATGGAATGACTTTCAGCAGGGTAAGGATCCCGATGGTTACGGTGATAACCCCTATCACACTTCTTAATAGATCCGCCCGAATCCTCCTTACGGTCATTTACGATGTCATACGCTATTAAAGTTCGATGAGTGCAAGGCAGGCATGCTCACTTTTAGAGGATAGTCTCATAGTCTTGGCGTTCCTTCTCTCCTCACGGAGAGATGTCTGGTGTTTGCTGTTTTTACAGGGGGCGGGTATTTCCTGTAGAGAAAAATAAAGAGTACAGCATCTTCATCGCGGGATAATCTAAACTTGTTGGATAAAGCGGCTGTTAGTGCGGTTTTCTCACAAATTGCATATCAATGGAGCTTATTGATGATATGATAGTAGTTTATATTTTCATAAAAAAATAGAGTTTACAGTGAGAAAAGCGCTAAAACCCCTATGTCCAAATATTTACAGAGTTTTGTGAGAAATGGGGGTTAGACCGCGGCTAAAATATTCCTGCCGGAGGTCCTGGAGGGTAGCCATACTACTAAAATTGTGATATATTGTATCCATCAATCATGAGAGGGGCGTAACTTTGAGCAAGCTGGCTTTGAAGTTCGACGGAACGGAAGTCGAGTTGGAGAGCGGACAGAGCCTCGTGGATGTACTTGACGATCTCCCAGTGAAGGCTAAGGACAGGGTAATAGGGCTCGTCATCGAAGATGTTCTCTTTGACATCCATCAGCCGATTACAGAAGGGGGAGATGCCCGGCTCATTACCGTGGACTCTGAAGAAGCCCTCAATATCCTCCGCCATTCCACCTCTCATATCATGGCCCAGGCCGTTAAACGCCTCTATCCGGATGTGAAGCTGGCCATAGGACCGTCTATAAGGGACGGATACTACTACGACTTCGATTTCGATGATCCAATATCCTCTCAGGATCTCGGGCGGATCGAGGAGGAGATGAAAAATATTGTCGAGGAGGACCAGAAGTTCGAGCGGTTTACGAAGTCGAGGGACGAAGCACTTCAGATCTACAAAGGGCAGGACGAGAGATACAAGGTTGCGCTGATAGAGGATCTCGATGAAGGGCAGGAACTCTTTTTTTACAGGAACGGGGACTTCGTCGACCTCTGCAGGGGGCCGCACCTTCCATCGACAGGATACGCAAAAGCGTTCAGGCTCCTCAATATAGCAGGGGCATACTGGAGGGGAGACGAGAGAAACCCCATGCTCACACGCATATACGGGACCTCGTTCTTTCAGCCGAAATCGCTGAAGTCCTACCTTCTCAGAATCGAAGAGGCAAAGAAGAGGGACCACAGGCGGCTCGGCAGGGACCTGGAGCTTTTCTCGTTTCACGAGGAAGGGCCGGGGTTCGCATTCTGGCTGCCCAAGGGTGTGGTGCTTAAAAACAATCTCCTGGACTTCTGGAGGGAGGAGCACGAGAGGGCGGGTTACGTGGAGGTCCAGACCCCGATCATACTGAAGAAGGACCTTTGGGTAAGGTCGGGACACTGGGACAACTACAGGGAGAACATGTACATCACCGAGATCGATGAGGTGCCTTTTGCGATCAAACCGATGAACTGCCCCGGCGGAATGCTCATTTACAAGGAGCGGATCCGCTCGTACCGGGATTTTCCCATGAGGGTCGGAGAAGTGGGGCTCGTTCATCGTCACGAGAAGTCCGGGGTCCTTCACGGGCTGTTCCGTGTCAGGAGCTTTACCCAGGACGATGCACATATATTCATGCTCCCCTCTCAGATAAAGGACGAGATCATAAAGGTGATTCAGCTTACCGAAAGGATCTATTCCTTTTTCGGCTTTCCATACTATCTGGAGCTCTCTACGAGACCGGAACAGTCGATAGGTACAGACGGGCAGTGGGACCTCGCGACAAAGGGGCTTGAGGATGCGCTGAAGGAGCTGGGAAAGAGCTATGAGATAAGGCCTAAGGAAGGGGCATTTTACGGCCCCAAGATCGACTTCCACCTCGAGGACTGTCTCGGCCGTCTCCATCAATGTGCAACGATCCAGCTCGATATGTCTTTCCCTGAGAGGTTTGATCTCTCCTATATAGACCATGAGGGTAAAGAGCAGAGACCGGTCGTCATCCACCGTACCGTGCTCGGGAGCCTCGAAAGGTTCATCGGAATCCTGATCGAACACTACGGAGGGAGATTTCCGCTCTGGCTCGCTCCGACACAGGTCGTTGTAATGCCTATTACGCGAGACCACGCTGAGCATGCAGCAGGAGTATATGAGAGCCTGAAGAGTGAGGGGCTCAGGGCTGAGATCGATGACAGAAATGAGAAGCTCGGGTACAAGATGAGGGAGGCTGAAGTAAAAAAGATTCCATATATCGTGGTGATAGGTGCCAAAGAGATGGAAACCGGCACCGTATCTGTAAGAAAGAGCGGAAGGAAGGACCTCGGCTCGATGAAGCTGCCGGAGCTCCTGGCCGTCATGGCGGATGAAATCGAAAAGCGGTCGGTGTAGGACAAATTGAAATAAATATCTTGATTTTTGCAGGATTTTTTTTATTATATGTTAAACATTTAAAGAGAGGGGTGAGAATATTAAGGGACATCTAAGGGTAAATGATGAGATTCGGGTAAGAGAGGTGAGATTAATCGATGCTGATGGAACGCAGCTGGGCGTAGTCGATCTGCAAAAGGCTCGAGAGGTTGCTGAATCGAGGGGACTTGATCTCGTTGAGGTTTCACCGACTGCAAAGCCGCCTGTGTGCAAGGTACTCGACTTCGGAAAGTACAGGTTTGAGCAGTCGAAGCGTATCAAGGAATCTCGTAAGACCCAGAAAATTGTTATTATAAAGGAGATCAGACTGCGGCCGAAGATCGAAGAGCACGACTATAATACAAAACTGAGGCAGGCAGTCGGGTTCCTGAAGAAGGGGTATAAGGTAAAGATTTCGATACGGTTCAGAGGAAGGGAGATGGCGCACACCGATATCGGACGCCATATTCTTGAACGGATGATCCAGGATGTCGAAGAGATAGGCGAACCGGAGCATACGCCGAAATTTGAAGGAAGGGTAATCGTTACCATCCTGTCGCCGAAGAAGAAGTAGTAACAGGGTCAGTGATTCCTCATCTGTACCTTGGGTATAGCTCGTTGATCTTTTTCCGGTACCCTCTTTATAAGATGATATTCTGACCTTTCCTTTGAGTGTCAGGGGAAAAACAATTATACAAGAAAAATCAAATAGAAATATGTGTGGAGATGGAGTAAAGCATGCCAAAGCTGAAGACCAAAAAGGGCGCTGCTAAGAGATTTAAAGTCACCGAGAGCGGAAAGATCCGGAGGAACAAGGCATTTCGGGGTCATATTCTGACTAAAAAGAGCGCCAAGAGAAAGAGAAACCTGAGGAAACCGGACTATGTATTTTCCGGTGAAAAGAAGACAGTAAAACAGATGCTGCCGTACAGCTGAACCATAATAAAGGAAATGTAAACGGAGAATAAAAATGCCAAGAGCGGTATCAGGTCCGGTAAAACATAAACGGACGAAAAAAATTCTAAAACAGGCAAAGGGATATAGGGGCGCCCGGAGCAAACTCTACAGGACCGCACGCGAAGCAGTTATGAAGTCCGGACTCTATGCCTATAGAGACAGAAAGGCGAAGAAGAGAGATTTTAGAAAGCTGTGGATCGCCCGGATAAACGCCGGTGCTAAGCAGAATGGGTTGTCCTACAATTCGTTCATCCATGGACTGAAAGAATCCGGTGTTATTATTAACAGAAAGTACCTGAGTTATTTAGCTACAAACGACGAGGTTGCGTTCAAGAAACTCGTTGAAATCGCTGGGGGAAAGAAGTAGACAGAACGCTGGAAAATTCAAGCTATGACAGTTAAATGTAGGTTTAAGGGGCTTCGGTAGATTTCAAGAGGAGGGGTTCTATGGAAGGGGATCAGTTGAAACTCCTGGAAGAGCGAATCGGAAAGGCGATAGATTTTATCGAGAAGCTGAAATCGAGGGAGAAGTTACACATTGAGGAGAAAGAGGAGCTGCAGGAGCGGGTAGACTCCCTCGAAGAAGAGATGAAGGAGAAGAACGGTTCTATCGAGGAGCTGAAGGAGAGTCAGGTTTTCTTAAAGGAAAAGATAGAAACGATCCTCGGCAAGCTGGAATCCTGGGCTGATATGGTTGATGTGGGGGGCTATGACCTGAATACGGTCCCCGAGCCCGAAGGTTCTGACGCTGCCTCCCAATCAGGGAACTCCTTTGAGGATACGGAGACCGTATCCGATGAGCAGGAGCCAGAAGAACCTGAAGAAGAAGAGATCGATACGACACTGGAAGACAGTTCACTGAAGGACAGTTCGCTGGAAACCAGTGAAGAGGATTCCGAAGAATCTCTGTTCGATACCGGTGAAGGTGAAGAGTCTGCAGACCAAACTCCTGAGGATGAAGAGAGTTCGGATGACGACGACCTCAAGAATAGATGGCCTGACTCAGGCTCAATCGACGAATCGTAGGAGGGGCTGATCGTTACGGTGAGGCGCCTTGACTGCAGACATATCATTGATGAGTTTCCGCGATGAACGGCTCTGGTGACCATATCAGCTTCGAGCTGCTCGGTGAGAAATTCACCATACGCTCCGATGTCCCGAAAGACTATTTCCTTAACCTCGTCGAGTATCTGGAGAAGAAGCTCGGGGATGTAAGGGAGAAGCTTCCCACCCTCAGCAATGTGAAGGCCCTTATATTTGCGGCCCTCGATATTACGGATGAGCTGTTCAGGCAGAAGGGAAATGCCATCGACAGGGACGCGCTCGATCTGATAAAAAATCTATCCGACTCCCTCGAGGCGGCGATAGAAGAAGACGAGTAGCATAGTCATTGCGGAGCAGTCCACTATGGTAGGAATATTAACAATATATTTCATTGAAGAATCGTTCGTTTGTTATTATTTTTAATAAGTACGCAGGGCCCTTAGCTCAGTTGGTCAGAGCAGCTGACTCATAATCAGCGGGTCGTAGGTTCGAGTCCTACAGGGCCCATAAACTGCAAAGCCTAAGTCCTTTTATATAAGGATTTAGGCTTTTATTGTGTCCTGTCTTGTACCAAAGTTGTCCTTGTGATTCTGGTCTGTACCGCTATATGGTTAATGAAACAGGCATTGTCCCTGTGTTCGATACAAAGCCCCCGATTCTTAAAAGTTTAAAAAGTATACGCCTGTGCCTTATTTCACTGAGCCAGAAGGCCACCAAGATTGTACATATAAATTTCATATCATATCGATTCGAATAATCAAATAAAGTAATTGTAAAAGTTCTGGCGCCATTTATAATGGTGTTTTGGATCTAAAATCCTTTCAATTCATTATCATAGCAGAAAAAACTGCTCGACGGTTTCTCGCTATACTGTGTTAGAAAAACTATCGTCGTTCCTGCAATAGATGACACAGCGTTAATATATAGAATTGCTGATAGGCGCTATATGGTAAAAGCATTCGTGAATATTCCATGGGCAAATCGAAAGCTTTTTGCGTATGTTGGCTAATCTCGAATGATTATAACTCATATCATTTATCATTAAATGGTAACCGGGGGGAGATCATGAACTACAAGTGGATTGGCTATATCGTATGGGTGCTGCTGCTGGCCTTTGTACTAGCGGGATGCGACATCGGAGGCGGTACGATCGGTATCACAATCTCGTTCGGTACCGCCGAATACGACGTGGTCGACAACGCCCTCGACTACGGTATGATCGCGGTCGGAACGGTCAGCTCACCAGTTACTGTAACCGTTCTGAACCAGTCTGAAGAGAGTGTCCTGGTCACATCCCTCTCGATTGACGACACCGTCAACTTCGATATGACGGTTTTTCCGCTGCCGCTCAACCTCGGACCGGGGGAGAGTGAAGAGGGACCGCTGGTCTTCTCCCCTGGAGATTAGGGGCAGATCACAGCCACGATCAGCGCCACGGTCAACGCCACGGGTGGTTACAATCCCGGGACGGCGGTAGAGGGGAACGTCACCGGTACGGGTGACTACGCGCCCACTGTTCGCTTCAAGACGACGGTAAACGGCGCAACACTATACACACAAGTCAACGGCGACTACTACTCCTACCCTGTGGAGCACAATGCACACATAACCTATTTGAAGCCCGGCTCGCCGGATCAGTATATTTACTGGTACACGAACGACGGCGAGTTCTGGGGTATCGATTCTGACTTCAGGGCGGGATATCCCCACGGCGAGTCCGATGATCCGTTCTACGCGGCCTGGGAGATCACCTCGGATTATCCGCCTGACTCCGAGATGTCGGATTGGGCCGAAAAAGTATCGAGCCCTACTAACGTTATCGATGTGAAGACTCACATATACTATATAAACGGGGCTGACGTGCTTGCGGTGAACTACGACTTTCTGGATGAGGAGGGCGCCTTAGAGGGGGCGACGCGCTTCCAGTGGTACAAGAGTGACATCGTGTCTGACGACAGCTCTTTCTCGTCAATCCTGGGCGCAACTTCCGAAACCTACGAGATAGTTCCGGGTGACTTCGATTACTTCTTTCGAGTGGAGGTTACACCGTTCGCTACTTCCGGAATTACACAGGGGGAGCCGGTGGAGAGCGACCCCTACCTGCTCTCCTCCCCGCCGAGTTAGGACTGCTCGTTGTGAGCAGCGACGTCGGCCACTTTTTGCTAATGTTGATTTAATATTTTGCTGATTATCTTAAATCACCTTCATTTACTGCAACAAAATTTGCTATTCTCCATATAATAATCCGATAAGAAATACAAAAGGTCTAAATAATTGAGCTGAATCGGGGGTTCAATGATTGAGACAGTCGTTGATAAACAGAACGATTTGACCATTCACAAGTGCTCTGGAGGCATAACTGCTGATGAGTTTACAAAAGCCATTCACTCTTTCTACGACGGGAATCCCACAATGAATGTGGTGTGGGATTTCTCAAAAGCCTCCCTTGCTGACACCCCTACGACAGTTGTAAAACAATCATCTATGCTAGTACAAAAATTGGTGTGCTGCAGAAAGAATGGCAAGTCAGCCGTGATTGCCTCAAGGGATCTCGAATACGGAATGGCCAGGATGTTCCAGCTAATGACCGAGAACGGTGAAATACCTTTTACGATAAGAGTATTCAGATCCATCGATGAAGCAAAGCAGTGGTTATTATCGAAGGAGTGAATAATAATTATGCGTGAGAAATCGTTGCGAATCTCAGTTCATTACTTTAAAATTGATATAAAGGGGCGAGTTAAAAGCTCGATTCTTTGGATTAAAAGCCCATATTTTTACATCTGCAGCAAGCCTCGCAACTCAGCAGAAGATCGTCTATTTAGGAGCTTCTCAACCGTGCCCAAAACGGCTTCTTTGATATAGATCCTTGCTAACACGATTAACAAAGGAGGGGAACATGGGCAACTTAGAGGAAAGGATCGCTGAGCTCGAATACAAAGTACATGAGCTCAGGGAAGAAATAAATGTGAATTATTCACATTTGACCAAGGTTTTGCATCTCTTGAAGAAGAAGTTTCCAGATGAGTTTGAACCTGGTACTGGTGTTCGTTTAAAGGTTAAAAAGGAATGAATGATCTAGTATGCAAACTGTAAGAGCAAGATACCTATTTCGCAGCAGGAGGCTGTTCAGAGAGGCTACACACCTTGTTCAGTCTGCAGACCTTCTACTCTGTATTAATATAATAGGGGGAAACCTATGGAGTACCGTAGACTAAGAGGAAGCAACACCTGGCATTGGCGTAAAAACTGCTCGAACTACCCTGCAAAAAAATACGAAGAACGACATACAAAACCCACTTCAGGCGAGCTCTGTGACCAGTGTATAAGCAAGGATAAGAACAAGCAGTGTAGGAAGTGAAGAGGCGGTCCGGAGAGGCTAGACGCCGTGTAAGCCGCCGACTTTGTATTAAGGAGTAAGGTGGTATATTTGCAATGCGGATATGCAATAGTTAAGCAAAATGGCGCCGCTAGAAAATATTTTATGTAAGTTAGGTTAATTATGTCTAAAATAATTAAAAATAAACAAATTGATTTTGACAGCGCTGAATCACGCAGATTAATAATTCCTCGATCGCTTTGCTCTCTGCGGTACCCGGCCTCTGGCACATTGCCTTTCGGGCAACGTCGTATACCCGCGAACCGTTATCTGAAATTGGGGACCTGAAGATATTAGAGGTAGAAATGTCTAATATTACTTCTACTGAAATCAGAAGTGTGGATCAATATGTTAAAAATGTTAGGAGTGATACCCTGGAATGGAAATGTAGTGGGAATGATATACCCTGGTTTCGTGGACAGGATGATTGTGAAAAGGACCCTATCCCAAAATTATTTCGAGATGAAAATTATCAAAAACATGAATTCTCAATGAATACAACATTTAGAAATAGAGCACCTACACTTAAAGAAACCCCTGAAAGAGGTAGACTTGATGAATGGTTATATTTGATGCAGCATTTTGGTTTGCCAACAAGATTACTTGATTGGACTGAAAGTTCATTAATGGCTTTATTTTTCGCAGTATATGAAATACAAGAGAAAGGAATAGTAAGTGATCCATGTGTTTGGATGATACATCCGATAGAGCTTAATAAAATGGCTAGATTTTTTAGTGTAAAACGAAATCAAAAAATAAATATCAACACGAAATATAAAGTTATGAAATTTGACACTGAACGAAGTATGCCACTTAATGGTATGATTATCGCTGAAACTAATGGGACACAACTAAGTTTTTTCCCTAATACTTGGGTACAGAGAAGGCTGGGTATAAATAATTTTCAATATGCTTTTGCAACTAATGATACTCGATTAAGGAAGCCAACTGCTACAAAATATCCAATAGCCATTCAACCAACATATATACATATAAGGATGTTAGCTCAAAAAAGTTGCTTTACAATTCATGGTTTAGCAACAAAAGGATTTGAAGCCCTTTTTAACAACAGTGATCTTGTTAAGAATAAGTATTTTCGAAAATATATAATAAAGAATAAGCATGCTAATCGTATCCTTATAGATTTGAAAACTGCAGGTATAACAAATTCAACAGTATTTCCTGATTTTGAGGGATTGGCAAAAGAATTAAAAGGTAGGTTCTGAGGGGTCCCCAATTTCAAATAACACGGTGCAACCGACCATTTATTCGATTTAATATTTTGCTGCTTATCTTAAATCACCTTTTATATTTTCAATATTATGTAGACCAAATCTTGTACGGATCTTGTACGTATAGCACTTGACATAGAAGATTATCGTAGACTACTGTAGTCTATAAATTATTGGTATATAATAAAATAGCGTTCAGGATAGATCAGAAAAGTCTTCTATATCAACCTGAATAGACCTACAGTGCCCAATAATAAAACGCCTTAATCCTTTCTATTGTTTAACCTAAGATATGACCTTCACGTAAACCATAATCCAACTTTTTAATGGCCTACTTTCATGCCGTGATCGTCTCTACGAAAAGGAGTGTCAAGCATCAACAATAGGTCCAGATTAAGGCGCGTATATGTATCGCCACGTATCCAAACGGATGATTTACAGACGAGACCTTCTGCGGTTTCTGGGCATACAGGAAAAAAATCTGAACTACTGCTTCTCATAATGTATGGCAAATCCCGGGTGTAAAAGTGCAGTCATATCCGTTAAGCCAAACATGTGATTTCCATCACTGGAAACAGCAAATATAGCGGACAGTGTTGTATCACCGCCAAAATAAAGGGCAACCAAGGCAGTCCAATCGACATGGGAACTGTCGATCCAGTCCAGATGGGTGCCGTCTTTCAGATGCGTATATGAATTATCAAGAAAAACTGTAGAAAACATGCCCTTCCGGACCTGGAGCTCCCCCTCGGTGCTTGACTCTTGACATTCTCTTTAATCTTGACAGTTAGTATTGATAAGAGTAGTATTGTGGGAAAAATTACGGTTCGACGGTAAACGTATGGGTAGCTGTTACATGGCCGGCTCCTAAGCTGTTCCTCACTGAACGGCTGTTCTCACAGCGTATTTCCGTAAACAAACTGTCCCCCCCGGGACATCCGGGAGAATGCCGGAACCATAGAGAGCAGCGGGCACTGGCTGCCGGATAAAACCCTGAGTCGAAGAAAGGGAGTCGATTTTCTGGATATGGGTATGGGAGCGATCTTAGAAGCAAAGGGAATAACAAAATCATTTACCGGTATCCGGGTCCTCAACAATGTTGATTTCGAGCTTCAAAGAGGGGAGATACACGCTATCGTCGGTGAGAACGGCGCGGGCAAGTCAACACTCATGAAGATACTGATGGGGGAGTACAGGCCTGATTCCGGCGAGATCTTACTGGACGGCAAACCGGAACAGATCCACTCTCCGGCTCAGGCCCTGGAGCTCGGAATCGCCATGGTGCATCAGGAGCTGAACTACATGCCATATATGAGCGTTGCCGACTATATGTATCTCGGCCGGGAGCCGAGAACATGGTTCTTTTTGAAAAAGAATGCGAAACTGGAGCTGACCAGGAAACAGCTCGAGAATATTCGTCTGGAAGTCGACCCGAACATCAAGATGGGGGAGCTTTCTGTTTCCGATATCCAGATGATAGAGATCGCAAAGGTCGTATCCTACGGCTCCAAGATAGTGATTCTGGACGAGCCGACGTCCTCTCTCTCCGAAACTGAAGTGGATAGGCTTTTCGAAATACTCAATTTATTGAAGGCTTCCGGTGTGTCGGTAATCTACATCTCTCACAGGCTCGAAGAGCTCAATCGGATAGCGGACAAGGTGACGATATTACGAGACGGTGACATGGTGTTGACCGAAAAGCTGATCAACCTCAAGCGGGAAGATATCGTAAACAAGATGGTCGGTCGGGAAATCGAGGAAATATTTCCCGAAATGAACAAGGCTATCGATGACGTTCTGCTCGCTGTGAAGGGATTAACAAGAGAGGGCGAATTCGAAAACATCAGCTTCGACGTGAGACGTGGAGAGATAGTTGGCCTGGCCGGACTCGTTGGTGCCGGCAGGACGGAGATCGTTACCGCTATCTTCGGCGAAAAAAAGCTGGATGCCGGGGAAGTATTTGTAAAGGGAAAATCCGTCAAAATAAAAAACTCGAGACAGGCGGTGAGGAAGAAAATAGCCTTTGTCAGCGAGGACAGGAAACTCTTCGGGCTGAATCTTATCGGCAGCGTGAAAGACAACATCGCTCTCGTCATTCTGAGGCAGCTGAGCAGATACGGCCTGCTTGACCGGGGAAAGATTAATAAACGCACAGGAACGATGATGGAGAAACTGCAGATCAAGGCGCGCTCCGTGGAACAGCTCGTAGAATCGTTGAGCGGCGGAAATCAGCAGAAAGTGGTTCTGGCAAAATGGCTTCTCACTGAGCCGGAGATATTCATCATGGACGAGCCGACGCGGGGTATCGATGTCGGCGCGAAAAGTGAAGTATATAAACTGATGAACAGCCTGGCCCGAGAGGGAAAAGCGATCATACTGATTTCCTCCGAGCTGCCGGAAGTCGTGCGGCTGTGCAACAGGGTCATCGTTCTCCATGAAGGAAAGATAACCGGCGAGTTGGAACGGGATGAAATCACACAGGAAAGCATAATGCTTCTTGCATCCGGCTGAGAAGAGGCTGTGCCCGTATTAATATTCATTAATTTCGCTAAGGGGATGAATAGATGCTCTCCGAAACGGGAATGAAAAAGAGCATAACTGAATTTGTCAAAGCGGCGGCCATACTATGGGTGTTCATTATCCTGTGTGTTATTATCGCTGTCCTGTCGCCGAACTTCATCAAGCTGTTGAATGTCGTCACCGTATTCAAGCAGATATCGATGCTGGGGATCCTCGCAATCGGTTCGACGTTCGTGCTGATATCCGGCGGTATAGACCTGTCCGTCGGCAGTATAGTCTCTCTGTCCGGGGTCTGCGCGGCTCTCTTGGGCGTAAAAGAGCTGGACATGCCGCTCATCGTACCGATCATGGCTGCCATACTGGTAGGGTCAGCCATAGGATTCATCAACGGCATCGGGGTCACGTTCGGGAAGATCACTCCCTTTATCATGACCCTCGGGTTCATGATAAGCGTCAGGGGGTTTGCCCTGCTGCTTTCCAAAGGAAGACCGATATTCGGGCTGAGCGATAAGTTCATGAATATTTCTAACGCGCCGGTCTTCAAATTGGGGGCTGTCGCCGTACCCAGCCTGATATTCTATCTCATCGGGGTGATCATCATCATGAGCGTTCTTCTCAAGCTCACCGTTTTCGGAAAGTGGCTGTATGCGGTGGGCGGGAACGAAGATGCGGCACGGTTTTCTGCCATCAATGTAAACTGGGTCAAGATCGCGGTTTACACTCTCAACGGATGCCTGGCGGGGCTGTGCGGTGTGCTGATGACTTCACGGATCAATTCAGGCGACGCGACGGTGGCCGAAAATTTCGCCCTCGATGCCATAGCCGCGTCGGTCATCGGAGGTGTAAGCCTGGCAGGCGGCGTCGGTACAATTTGGAAGACGCTTCTGGGGGCACTCATCATCGGAGTCATGCAGAATGGGCTCCAGATCCTGGGAGTCTCCCCCTTCATCCAAACCATCATTCAAGGTTTGATAATAATAATCGCTGTGTTCTTTGATATGAGAAGCAGAGCGAACAAATAGGGACCCCCCTCTATAGCAAAGCAAAGCGTGAATGCAGGAAGGCGTGGGGGTGATTGTAAATCTAATTTATTAAGGAGGCACGTATGAGATAAAAATTATTGAGGAAGGGACCTGAAAATCTTTTAATTTTTGAACCTGAAAATCAAGGAGAAAAATTGATGAGAAAATCTATCATTCTTTTATTTGTTCTGCTGGTTGCGTCACCGCTGTTCCTCCTGGCCGGAGGTACCGAGGAGAAATCTGCAGTAGGGGAAGAAGAAGCACTCAAAGTTGCCTTCTGTATCCAGCATGTTAACAACGAGTTCATGCAGGGTCTTGCGAACTATGTAGTGGAAGCGGGTGCGGCGCGAGGTGTGGAAGTCACCGTGTACTCGGCTGAGCAGGACACCAACAAACAGATCAACCAGATCGAAACGTGCATTACCCAGGGATTCGACGGCATCATCCTCGACGCGAACAGTGCAGAGGCTCTCGTTGTCGCGGTCCAGGCTGCCCAGCAGGCTGGTGTCCCATTCATGACACTTCATGATGATGTTACAGCGGGCGTGTCCGACGCATTCGTCGGCGTCGACTTCGCACAGGGCGGGGAAGCGAAAATGCAGCAGGCCGCGGAGGATCTCGGTTTTGCGGGCGATATCTGCATTTTGGACGGAGAAATGGGTACCTCGGCACAGATCATCATCCGGGGAGGCTATGATCCGGTACTGGAGAAGTATCCCGATATCAACATCGTTTTTGAGGACACTGGACGCTGGACTGCAGAGCCGGCTGCAAAGCTCACCGAAACCTGGCTGGCTTCGGGCAAGAACATCGATGCGATCGTCTGCAACAACGACGGAATGGCCCTCGGTGTGGTAAGCGCGCTCAAAGCTGCGGGGAAGAACGGTGAAATCCTGGTGTACGGCCTCGATGCGCAGCAGCAGGCAATGAAGGAGATCGTCGACGGGAATATGGCAGCGACGATTCTCACAGACTCGCCAGGTGAGGCAAAAGCTGCCATAGATACCATCATCAAAATGATAAACGGTGAGTCGGTTCAGAAAGCACAGATGATCCCCATGATCGTTATAACGAAAGACAACGTCATGGACTATTACACTCCATAATTATTTCGTACCGAAGCTGGGGCCGGCAGAGACAGATCTGCCGGCCTCCCTTCCTTAACCTGAATTCCACTATCTGCTAGTGATATCTCCAAAATGGAACAGTTCGAAGAGGGACACTCCTCTTCGCTTCATAGACAGCAAGAATTAATTCATCGAAGAGTGTCTTAGAGGTCTGAAAGTTAATATTTTTTCAAAAATAAATATAAAAAATATTTTTCTTGACAAGATATTACATTTCGATTAGGATTTTGCCGTAGTTTTACGTATGCTAGTAGATGTAGCACGATACCAGTTATCTTTTAAGAAAGGAGTAAAAGTAATGAAATACAAAAAAATTTTTATTCTATTGCTCGCCTGTCTATTAGTCTTCAGCTTCATGCAAATGACGTTTGCAGGCGCAAAAGAAAAGGCGGCAGCTCCTGAAACAGCAGCAGTGCCTGCAGGTGATGAAATTGTAACTGCGGATTTACCGTACTTGCTTCCTCAATACCCGATTAAACAGGAGAAAGAAGCCATTTTAGCTGCTAGGAAAATAGCCAGGGAGATGTCGGGCCAGGTTACCCTTAAGCTGCTCATATCTCCTGACAATGTCCCTGACTTCGAACCGTTCTATCCGGAATGGGAGAGGGAAACTGGAATTAAGGTCGAGACCCATACGGTCCCATGGCCGGATTGGTTCAAGGAGCTGATGGATGTATCTATCACGAAGACTGATAAATATGATGTCTTTATGCTGTGTCCGCAGTGGATACCGGACCTTGCCGAGGCCAAGGTGATCGAGAATATAAATTCATATGTCAGCAAGTATAAAGCTGAAATAGCTGACACTAATTCCCCAAACAGAATATTGCCGGGATTAGACTCCTATATGAAATATGGAGGCGATTACTATTTCCTGTTCTCTGATACTGACGTCGCAACCCTGTATCTGCGAAAGGACTGGCTGGAAGACCCGGACAACAAGAGCAAATTCAAGAGTAAATACGGGTATGCTCTCGATAAACCAAAGACAGTAGAAGAATGGCGGGATCAGATGGAATTCTTCCATAATCCCAGTAAAGACCGCTACGGCATGGCTATGAGCTGGGGCCTCGATGAAACCGCATTCGATTTCTATCCGAGATTCCTTTCCCAGAAAGTAGCATTTTTTGATGACGATATGCATCCCAATATCAACTCACCTGAAGCTGTGAAAGCTCTGAAAGAGATGAAAGCGAACTTGAAATATGCTATGCCCGGGACACTCGAATTCGATTTTGCCAGAGCTCTGGAAGCGTTCGCAAACGGGAAAGTATATTGTACTTTAATAATGACCTGGGCTCAGGCCGCTTTTGAGGACCCGAGTATTTCAAAAGTTGTAGGGAACGTAGCTTATGCGCCGCATCCCGGCAGAATGATTGACGGTGAAGTGATAAGCCCTCAACCTCAATACTGGGGATGGGGCTATTCGGTGTCGGCCCATTCTAAAAATAAGGAACTGGCCTATCTTTACTGCCAGTGGATGAGTGGTGCGGCTATGAACGCTAGGGTTGCGCTCACTCCGGGCGGATGGTACGATGTGGCCAAGGCCAGTAATTATGATGAGAATCAGTTCCCTGAGATTCGAAGAAAGAACGGCGGCATATACATGGACGCATGGATGGAGAACCAGAAATGGCAGGTCGCGCACTGTTTTCCGGCAATAGCCATGAGAGGGGGAGCGGAATACAGCGGAGTTCTCCTCGAAGCAGTTTCAGGTGTGCTGAAAGGAGCAAAGGAACCGAAAGCAGCTTTGGATGATGTCGCTGAGAAGTGGGAGGAAATAACTGAGAGATACGGCAGAGAAGGACAGATAGAGTCCTGGAACAACTTGAAAGCCATGTATGCACCAGCCGTACAGAAATGGCTCGGATTCTAGTAATTACGTGACCGAAATATTCGGGATCTGAGTAAAGGAAGAAAACTGCGTATTGTCATTGCATAAAGAAGCGCGTATCCGATGACCGGGCTCTTCAGGGGCCCGGTCATCTATCAAGACAGGAGCGAGGTTTAGGGAATCTCGCAATGACAATCCATTATGTTCTCTGATACTTATCTTGCCGTTTCCGCAGGTATATTACCTTTTCACGCAAGCTAAAAACATAGCTGAAGCGCAACCAGAAAAACTTTGTCATGGAGAAAGATCGATACGATGCCCGGACTGGTTCTGAATAGTATCTCCAAAAGATATGGAGACGTCCAAGCAGTGGACGATGTAAACCTGCAAATAGAAGACGGAGAGTTCTGCGTAATAGTCGGACCTTCCGGCAGCGGAAAAACGACCCTGCTGAATATAATCGCCGGTTTTACTAAACCGGACGCCGGAGAAGTGACAGTAGATGGGAAACCCTTTACCCATCTATCTCCCCAAGATAGAAACATTGGAATGGTCTTTCAGGATATCGGCCTTTTTTCACATATGACTGTGAGAAAAAACATCTCTTTTGGATTGGAGATCAAGAAGAGTGATAAAAACGACACAGACAAACGCGTGGAAGCGATAGCCGATCGGTTGAAGATCGGAAAGCTTCTGGATAAGAAGCCGGGTCTGCTCAGCGGGGGAGAAGCCCAGAGAGTGGCCATCAGCAGGACTCTTATTACCGACCCTTCGTTTTTCCTCTTCGATGAACCGTTGGGCAACCTGGATGCCAATTTAAGGATGGAAATGCTGACCGAGATAAAGAGATTGCATCTGATTCTCAGGAAGACATTTATATATGTAACTCATGACCAGGAACAGGCCCTGTCTGCCGCAAACAGAGTCATAATAATGAAGGACGGCAAGGTTCTTCAGGAAGGCCCCCCCAGAGAAATTTACAACAATCCAATGAGTACGTTTGTAGCGGAGTTTTTCGGTGTTTCTCCCATGAATATGATACATGGAACAGTTTTACCAGAAGAGGGCGGGTCTCGCTTTAAAGGCGCCGGTCTCAATGTTAAGATAAAAGGATACTCCCCGCCGGAAGAGGCCGAAGTAACGCTCGGGGTCAGGCCTGCGGATATAATAATAGGAGGGCCGTCTGCGGAAGATGGAACCGGTACCATAAGCTCGCTGGAACTTCTGGGTGATAAAAACCAGATATATTTGACACTGGAACAGGAAAAGACCATCAGTGTTATTACTGCACCAAAGGTAAGACCCGGATTGGAAAAAAGGGTAAAAATAAAACTCAAAGATAATAAGATCTTCCTTTTCGACAGAGATGAAGGAGGTAGATTGCACCCTTGAGTACACAAACCAAAAGAAAGGGTAAAATACGCGTGAACGTAATAATGCTTTTGCCCACCAACATCATTCTGCTCTTTCTAATAATAATTCCCACTATACTCGTCATCTGGTTCAGCCTGGTGAACTTTCAGCCTACGTTCGGAATGAGTTTCTGGGAGGCTAAATTCGTCCTTTTAAATAATTATCTGAAAATAATAATGGACAAGGAGTTTGTTAAAGCTGTTATCAGAACAGTGTACATTTCTTTAATCTGCTTAGGTGTGGAGTTCTCGATAGGTTTGTTGATTGCATCGATTCTTACAGGAGACATAATCGGTAAAAAAATCCTTTACCCCCTGCTCATCATCCCGATCATGATACCTCCGATAGTGGTCGGGAATAATTTCTGGCTGATTTTCAGCGCCAACGGCCCGATCAACCAGATAATCAGCATCATCCTGAATACGGAATTCAAAGTCTCCTGGTTCTCGCATCCCCAATATGCCAAAATACCGATCATCCTTTCGGAGATCTGGCACTGGTACCCGTTGACCTTTTTAATCCTCTTTTCTGGTCTCGTAAATGTCCCCGCTTCCGAAGTAAGGGCGGCAAAAATATTAGGGGCGACCGAATGGCAGATATTCTGGCGTATTAAATTCCCGAAACTGAAAGGAATAATCACGATAGCCCTGGTAATTCGCATGATGGAAGCGCTCAAGGTCTTCGATGTAGTCCATCTTCTTACACATGGAGGTCCGGGCACACTCACTGAAACTATATCTTTTTACCTGTTCAAATATGGGTTCAAGTACAGCAGGATCTCGTATATCTCAGCCGGAGCGTGGATAATATTGTTCATTTCCCTATTGGGATTCAGTTTAGCCCTGCGATCGGTCCTGGTGAGGAGAAATAAAAATGCCTGACAGCTTGATGAAATACAAGGTCCGAAAGGGGCTGGTCCATCTATTTCTGTACGCAGTGACGGCATCTCTGCTGTTTCCGCTGTTCTGGATGATTATGACCTCTTTCAAGCCACCGGCTGAATGGGTAACGTATCCTCCAACATGGATCCCCTCAGAGCCGACAATAAAGAACTATCTCTTTATCATTTTCGGCAGCGCAGGCCGGTTTACCAGAACGTATGCAAGCGCTGTCATCCCGTATCTCAATACTGTGTTCGTTGCAGTATCCAGCACGGTCGTAGCCATCGTTATCGGGGTTCTCGGTTCTTACAGCCTGTCCCGGTTCGGTACGGGGGGACCGTCGACATTGATATCGATTATTATGCCCCGGATGTTTCCTCCTATGGCCATGATCATTCCCTTGATGATATTTTTTCAATTGATACACGCTATTGATACCTATTGGGGATTGATCATCGTTTATGTAGGGTTTACCCTTCCATATTCGGTTTTAATGTTAAAGGGATTCATGGATGGTGTGCCTAAAGAGTTTACAGAGGCCGCCATGCTGGACGGTCTCTCGGAGTGGCAGATCCTGTATAAGATATGGCTTCCCATAATAAAGAACGGATTAATGACGACTACTCTGTTTTTACTGATCCTGAACTGGACGGAGTATACGTTTGCCCTGACATTGTCGTCCCGTGGAGTTGAAACGATAACATTAACGCTTGCCAAACTGTTTTCCAATGAGGCGGGTACTTACTACGGTCCGCAGTCGGCGCTCGGCATCATGGCGGCAATACCAACGATAATATTTGGAATATTTATACATAAGCATCTGGCATACGGTTTTACATTCGGAGCGCTCAAGAGGTAGGGAGATTTATTTCTTCATAAAATGCGTGATGATAAATCTGAACCGGTCTCTGTTAAAAAAGTCCGGATTGATACGGAGCTCTCGACACCGTCGATACTCATAGCTGATAGGGACGGGACAGGTGATTCGGAAAAGGTGGGGCAGGCTATGCGAATAAAGGCGCTCGCATTTTTATAAAAAGCATACATGATCGTTTTGGATAAACTATGGCAAATCTTACTATCAAAAATCTCAGTAACAGTTTCGGCACTGTAAAGTGCCTTGACAGCGTGAATTTGGAAGTAGCCGACGGCAAGCTGGCGGTGATTGTCGGCCCCTCGGGCTGCGGGAAAACCACCCTGATGAGGTGTATAGTAGGGCTGGAAACGGTGAGTGAGGGTTCTGTTTTCATAGATGATGAATGTATCAATGATAAGGAACCGAAAGAAAGAGACGTGGCAATGGTCTTTCAGTATTACGCGCTCTATCCGCATATGACTGTGCGTCAGAATCTGTCTCTGGGACTGGAGCATACGACTCGACTCACAAGGGAGCAAATACAGGAGAGAGTTGAAGAAATTGCAGGCATTCTGAAGATTTCGAGCCTGCTGGAAAGAAAGCCGGGTCAATTGTCCGGAGGGGAATCCCAGCGCGTTGCGATAGGGAGGGCTCTCGTTAGAAAACCTAAAATATTTCTTTTAGACGAACCCCTGAGCGCAATAGACGCGAAACTGCGACGTGAATTAAGAACAGAAATTAAAAAAATTCAGAGAAGGTTTGGTGTGACTACTGTCTATGTGACCCATGACCAAGAAGAGGCCATGGCTGTTGGAGATATGCTGGTGGTCTTACGCGACGGGAGGATACATCAGGTAGGGACTCCAGAAGAAGTGTTCAACAGCCCGAAAGACCAATTCATAGCGGGTTTCATCGGGAAACCTCCGATGAATTTTTTCGAGCTACGGGTAACGAGCAAAGATAACAAATATTATCTCGAAAACAGTACAATTAAATATGAAGTCTCCAAAAGATACTATGACAGATATCTGTACGGGCTTTCAGGAAAGGATCTGATCGTAGGTGTAAGACCGTCATCGATTGAACTATTTTTTCAGAATAATTCGCGGGCTGAAACTAATACCGCTACTGTGTTGTTGATTGAAAACATGGGGGATGAAAATTATATTTACTTAACTCTGGATTCAAATAAGATAATAGTAAAAACAAAAGCTGAAACTGTTCCAAAAATCGGGGATAGAATACAGTTTTCATTTGAAGAGCAGGATATGCATCTGTTCGATATAGACAGTAAAGCATCATTGAAAATATAATAGATATGATGTAGAACATCAAAAAAACAAATGGAGGTAGTCATGTCAAAATTCAAACCAGAGAAAAAAAATTTTTGGCATTATAAGGAAATCCCGACAGATCCGAAGGTGGCGGAACTGATGCCCCAATTCAAATTGGAGTATGTTATCACGGAAGATACGGTCCCGAACAACTCAACCACGCTGTGGAATCACAGTATTTTTATGCCTAGAGCGAAACATCATAAACATAAACACATGAACGCGGATGAAGTCGCCTATGTGGTGAAGGGGCAGTGTATCGCCGGCGTGACAATAGACGGGAAAGACGTCGAACAGGTCTGCGGTCCGGGAACCGCTATTTGGGCCCAAAGGGGACAGGCCCACTGGCACAAAAATCCTTTTGACGAACCTTGCGAATTCGTCGGCGTGTATTGCGGGTGCTCGAGCCTGGAAAAAAGCGGGTACGTAGATTTAAGAACGGACGAAGAGAAGAAAGAAAAATTATAAAAACCTGCTGGTGCTCTGCAAGCAGTCGATCGTGTTTCTCTTATTAGAGTGCCGTGGAATCTATATCTGAATACTGGTTGTCTTGTGTAGCGTAAAAGAGGGCAGCTGCGTATGTCAAGAAAGATCTATATGCAGTTGCCCGACACCCTATCGGAACGGACGTTTATTTTCAATCTTCTTAGCCGGAAGAATACTTATCTGGAGGTATACAATGGATAGAAGAGAGGAAATTGCGGTTAAAGAACAAAGGCTCCGATCTTTAATGGACTCTTTGGGTTTAAAAGCGGTGCTTTTGAAAAGACAGCCGAATTACAGCTGGCTCACTGCCGGCGGCAAGAATATGGTCCCCATTTCAACGGACATCGGTTTCAGCTCTCTGCTCGTCACGGAGAAAGAGAAGTTCTGTCTGGCGAACAGGATCGAGTCAGCCAGAAACATGGAGGAGGAAAAACTCGGAGATCTGGGATTCACGCTTCTCGAGTATGAGTGGTATGAAGGCAGCGAGATGGATTGTGTGAAAAAGGTCGTACAGATCGACGACATAGGATGCGACATACCGGTGGAGGGCGTGCGGTTTATAGGGGATGACGTCAACCGTCTTCGATATTCGCTCACTCCCCCTGAGATAGAGAGATATCTATGGCTGGGAGAAAAGACATCAAGAGCCGTTGAATCGGTGCTTCAGCAGGTGAACCCGGGCGATTCTGAAGCCGAGATAACGGGTGAGCTGACAAGGCTTTTGTGGAAGGACGGGATCGATCAGGTGGGGTTTCAGGCGGCTGCGGATGACCGGGTCTACAAATACCGTCATCCCATACCTACGGAGCGAAAGATCGATAAATACGTGATGCTCTGCGTGATGTCCCGAAAATGGGGACTCATTACCACAATAACCAGGCTTTTGAGCTTCGGGGAAGCTTCCGAAAAACTGAAGAAACAGTATAAGGACAACGTGTTTATAGAATGTTCCATGATAGCGATGACACGGCCCGGTGAAGTGACAGGCAACATTTTCAGGCGGACGAAAGCACTCTATGATGAGCTGGGATATAAAGACGAGTGGAAGCTGCACCATCAGGGCGGTGCAATGGGATATGATATCCGTGACTCCATCTGCACTGACGAGAGCACAGAGACGGTACAGGAGGACCAGTGCTTCTGCTGGAACCCTTCGATAAGCGGGACCAAGTCCGAGGACGGCTTCATCGCTCATAAGGAAGGGTTCTCTTTTATCACAAAGCCTATTCTGTTTCCTATGCTGAAGATACAGGCTGAGGGCGTCGATTTCATCAGACCGGCTATGCTGGAGCGGTAGAGACTGCAATGTGTCATCAGTAACGCCGGACGTTTTTTCTTATGTTTAACGTCCAGCCCAGCTGAGTGTACTAGACGGGGCAATGTAAATTCTACGGCATAAACCAGGGGAAAACTTCTCCCTTCTTTCAACAGCGTTAAAAATAAGGAAGCCGTTCTGTTTGAGACTTTGGTGGTACAATCGATATGAATCGTCCCTAAAACATAGATAAAACAGAAGGGGACCGACTCTGTGCGTGAGTCATTTAAACACATTGAAAAGGTGCCCATTCAGGAGCCCATCGGGGGTCAGGTCCGTACGCTCCTTCACGTCTTCTGCAACTGCATCGATATCCGTGCAGTCGACTGTTCGATATGGCCCGGTCTCGAGCAGAAGCCTTTGTGGGGGCTTTTATGACCTCTTCACCGCCTTATAGATCCCGAAGCGCAAGTGTGTGCTAACCCGCATTTCTCACAAAACTCTGTAAATATTTGGCATGAGGGGTTCAATCCCCGTTTCTCATGACCAACAGCAAACTGTAAGTAACGGGGCTTTTGGCGCTTTTCTCACTGTAAACTCTATTTTTTATATGAAACCCAGATTCTGCACTAAAGTTGAAAAAATCAATAGCCGCCGCGATTCAATGCATTCTTATATCACAGCGTACCGAGTATTAAAAGATTTTTGTAATTTGCTTTTATAAATATCAGCCTAATATAGGGGTTTCTAAGACGAAAAAGTACACATCTTCCTGGTCGAGCAAACCTTTCCCTTCTCAATATAAATACCAAAGAGGAATTTTTAACTCGCTTCAAGCAGCGCATTAACCTCCTGTAATGGTGAATACCTTGCAAAATGCATTCTATGACTTCCCCCAGAACGTGTGATCACCGCTGCCTGGTAGATATATCGCTCCCGAAGACGAATGATGGTTTTATCTCTTTCATGTACTCCTAACAACGCATACTGATAAAACTTCGTGAGATTGTATGTGAGCATAGTGATAAGGAAGATTACTTCATTCGCTATAAATGAATCGGTCAGCATCTTCCCCCACCCATACCGATATTTGAAATCCTTGATATAATTCTCCGCCCCTTCCTGTTTCCCATACACAGATGTCACGGTGGAGTCCAGGTCTATCGTGATCATCCTCATCCCCACCAGCAGCTTCTTCACGATCCGACTAAAACTCCTTGTAACCTCATAGACATGAACCCTTCGAAACTTCTTCAGTGTCCTCGAAAACGTCGTCGATACTCCATCAAATAATCCAGCCCTCCCTATGGTGAATTGTGGATCATCGCCTAACTCGTCTATCTCGTACATCCTGAAACAGCCAGCCGTAATGCACAGTATGAGAGAATAGAGCCGGTTTATGATCGGCTGCTTCGTCTGTTTCCCTCCCCTTCGTAAAGTGAGCGATAGATCCTTTTCTAACATGCTATGAAGGCCAATATGATCAAGAAACTTTGCAAATATGAAAAGCCCTCCACGAGATGTTATGTTCTTTCGGTCAAACCGAAGAGGAACGCTTGAAAATCGATTGTCTGTTTTGCTAAAAAGGTGTATAATTTTTTTCACTTTCCAGGTGACCCCCTTTGTCTTTGCCTTGACAGAAGGGTATCATATAAATGGTTGCCTGGAAAGTATTTATTTCATTTCTTGCTAATCTCTTTTCTATTCTAATGCAGAATCTGGGTCATACTTAAAATAGATCTTCAAATAATAGTCTGTTCTAATATTTTACTGGAACCAGCCTTTATATTCATCAATATTATCTTTTGTAATCAACACCATTTCTACAGTCTCAATTTTATTAAACGGTGTACCATTGAGCAGGTAATCAGCCATAATTGTAACAGATTTTACAGCTATAGGTACGGAAGGTCCAGTCGCATAAGCTTTCATATAAGCTGGTTCATTTACTAAAGCATCGTAATATTCTGCTCCCCAGCCTTCTGTGTAAACAGCTACTTTTGCGGGATCTGCACCTATTGTAGCAAAGGCATTAGCTGCGCCCATTCCCATTTCAGTATTACCGCCAAATATTACTGCTATATCAGGATGAGCTGTCAGTTCTTGCAGGGTGATATCCAGAGCTGCTGCCCTCTCACAGCCAGCATCCTGCTCATCAACTATAACTGATTTTGGAGAAAGTTCTGCAAAGGCGTCCTTGAAACCCCGTACCCTGTCTTTAAGAACACTATTACTGTAGTCCACTAAAAGGAAAGCTTTTCCTTTTCCACCATAATTTTCATCTATGAACTTTGCGGCTTCTTTAGCAAGTAGCGTTCCGAAACTATACTGATCTAACTGCACCCAGCAGTCTATATTGGTCCTGTCATTTAAAGCTGACTCAATATTGATAACTGGGATACCCTTTTCTTTCGCTTCAGCTACAACACTTTGAGAAGCTTCAGGCTCTACGGGAGCATAAATAATACCATCTACACCCATACCGATAAAGGCTTCCAATTGCCCAACCTGTTTAGGTGCTTCACCGTTAGCATCTGCAACATTGAGCTTGACACCTAATTTGGCTGCTGTTTCTAATGCAGCAGTTTTCATATCTTTCCACCACTGGTCTTGATAAAAGTACATCCCAAATCCTATAAGCGGCACATCGGCTTTTTCCTTTGCCCCACCTTCTGGAATACCAAAAGACGCTATGAGTGAAAAAACTACAATGGCCACTAATATCAACGTTAGTTTCCTTTTCATTTTGATCTCCTTTTTGATTTTTTAATAAAATCTCTCTTCTTTTTTCCCTAAACATCAACTCCGTTCTTTTTTAATATAATTCACCTCCTTCTGACTGATTGATTGGAAAAATTATAATTCAAGATTAGCAAACATAGGCAAAAAAAAGGCTTTTTTGATCAGGACATCGGGATGTGTAGGCTGAGATTATTCAATATAGAGGCCGCCTCTATTATTGATTGGAAAAATTATAATTCGAGATTCACCAACATAGACAAAAAATGTGAAAAGCCCCAGATTTGCCCTTAAAATATCCACGAATACTTTTTCCAATAAAAATTGTCAATTTTCTTGTGAAGATACTACCCGTAATAAAACATTCTGTCAAGAATAAATAAAACTTGAAGTTTCCAGGGCATTGCTGAAAATATGGACGGGCATACCTCACCCTTGGATATTTCTTCTTTCATTGATTTGTAAGAAAATGAGGACCAGGAGGCCTTTATTTCAACCTTATCGAAGGGTGGTGTATTGTTTATTTTGAGGCATTCAAGTATTTTGTTCACCTCGGAAGGATCGTTTATTACAGCAATGATTCTTATTTTGGTCCTACATTTTTCATATTATGTGAAATGATTTAAAATAGATGTATATGCCTTGTTTATCGGAACTTCTATGAAGTCAAATTCCCCACATGTTCATGAACACCAGTTATCATAGATACTATTTCAGTAGGATTCGTATCTTTTTTCAACCTTTCTCCAACCTTTTTACCATTCCGTAGCACAACGATCCTATCAACAAGTTCAAATACGTGAGCAATGTTGTGGCTAATCACAATTATAGACACGCCATATTCATCCCGTATTCTCTTAATTAAACTTATGATATTTCTCTGTTGAGTGGCACCGAGGTTGTTAGTAGGTTCATCAAAAATGAGAATATTTCCTCCCCAGTAAACAGCTCTTCCTACGATTATTGACTGTCTTTGGCCGCCGGATAAATCGCTAACATCAGCAGAGATATTCTCAACCTTAACACCAACTTTTTTCAATAACCCTTCTGTTTCTTTTTTCATATATCTTTTGTCCATAAGTCTAAAAACCCTGCCAAGAAAATTATCCAGTAACTTTTCCCTTCCTAAAAATAAGTTTGCTGGAGCATCAAAACTATCCAATGCACCTTCTGATTGATAAACTGTTTCTATTCCATTTCTCCTTGAATCAATAGTAGAGGTAATATCAACCTCTTTACCATTTATGTAAATCTGACCATCAGTTTTTTTATAAACACCGGAAATTGTTTTTATCAATGTTGATTTACCGGCTCCATTATCCCCTACAATAGCAATAATTTCTTTCTCATATAATTTTAAATCAACACCATCGACTGCTTTCAGGCCGCCAAAGTATTTAGATAATTTTTTTACTTCCAAAACTATTTTATCCAATTTGAATATCCTCCATTCTTCATATTTATTGGATCATTCTTTTCTTTCCCATTGATCCATAGGAATTGCAAACAATATAACAGCCCCCTTAACCGCATCTCTCCATATGGATCGACCCCTAATAAGTTCAAGCCGTTATTTATCAATCCTAAAATAAGAACACCAAACATAACCCCTCGAACGGTTCCAACTCCACCCTGTAGACTTGTGCCTCCAATAAGTACCGCACCAACTGCATCCAGCTCCATACCATATCCTGCCCTTGGTTGACCAGAAGTAACTCTACCAAGCATTACTATTCCAGCAAGCGCGGCACAAACTGCAGAGATCAAGAAAGTATATATCTGAACTTTTTTAACCGAAATGCCAAAGTAGCTTGCAGTTGTAACATTTACTCCTACTGCACTTATTATTCTTCCGGGAGCAGTATAGGAATGGAATATCCAAAAAACAATAGCCATGAAAACTAATACAACAGCTGGCATGGGAACTGGACCAATATTTTCATGTCCAAGAAAAACCAAGCTTTTAGGGAGACCGGTTATTGGCACTGCTCTAGTAATTACCAATGTTCCACTAAATAGAATAAATTTCATGCTCAAAGTTACCATTATTGAAAGATTTCTTCCCCGAGTACTAAAAAAACCGTTTAAGAAACCAATTAATAGAGCAACAGAAATAGCAACTAACAAAGCAACTGCAGTCCCATAATAGAGGGATACTTTAGCACAAGCAACCATTGATAGGAATTTTTATAATTCGAGATTCGCCAACATAGGCAAAAAAAAAGGCAGTTTTTGATTAGGCCATTCAGGGTGTGTCGCCTGAGATTATTCAATATATAGGCCGCCTCTATTTCAGAACTTCCTATGGACAGAATATCCTCACACACAGCAAGGAAGTTGCTAATGTCGCGGGAATGATTGCAATTGATATTGATAGGAAAAATTATAATTCAAGATTCGCCAACATACGAAAAAAAACCGTGTAAAGCCCACGATTTGCCCATGATATATTCACGAATGCTTTCCCTACCGAAAAAGACAGCTTTCTTATAAATATGTTACCCGCCATAGAACATGCTGTCAAGAATAAAGAAAACTTGAAGTTTCCAGGGCATTGCTTAAAATATGGACGGGCATACCTCACCCTTGGATATTTCTTCTTTCATTGATTTGTAAGAAAATGAGGATCAGGAGGCCTTTATTTCAACTTTATCGAAGGGTGCAAAAAGGGGTCAAGTCTTTGCATGACGGTCGCTTCGCTAAAGTTGATGCCTTCGGCATCAACGCCCTAACCCTCAGTCACTTCTTTCAAATCTAGGCTTTCAGCCCCGGTTTAAGCGAAGCATCAACTTGAACGAAGTGACATGAGGCCACAGGCTATTTCCCCTCTCCCTTTGGGAGAGGGTTAGGGCAGTGAGGCCTTTGGCCTCACTTTGAACGAAGTGACTGTTTAGTTAGAAAGAACGAAACTTGAGCCGCAGGCGACCGTTGAGTTCGAAGAACGAAACTTGAGCCGTAGGCGACTGTCAAGGACAAATTCGACCCCTTATCAGTTCATAACTTCTGATTGACTGAATAGAGTTACCTCTTTAATATAATCCGAAGTAAAATGTCCCATGTCAAGGGCTGACCCCGATGATGCTTCTTGCGGTCGCTGCGGCTGCCGATATTACGGTTTGTTTATCTTCACGTGATACTTTTGTGATCAACAGTTATTAAGTTTAACGTTCGAGAGGTAGTTCATCTCTCATACCAGACCAAAAAAGAGGATCAAAGCCATGAAAAAAGCACTGATTGCATCTTTTCTGTTCATCTGCCTCCTCGCAGGAGGCGGCAGCGCACTTTTCGGCGATGCGCCGTACAATACCTACGAGACACAGGGCATTCGTATTGCGTCTGCGAACAGCACGGAGGGACAACACCTTACAGGCACAGATGAGGAGAATGCCGACGAGGTGTATGAAGCGACCAAAGATCTCCACACTACGGGTGTCCCTCAGGATGTGGACATAAACACCTGGCGCCTTCGCGTGGAGGGGGACAAAATCGAGAATACCCTTTCACTCTCCTATGAGGACCTGAAGAAGATGAACATGGTCAAGAAAGAGGTCACCCTGATATGCCCGGGCGTATTCACGGACTATGCGGAATGGGAGGGGGTTTCACTCTCGGATATTCTGGATAGTGCCCGGATACAGGATGGATACAAGAGGGTCACGGTCCACGGTCTGGACGGGTACAAAAGCCATTTCAGCCCCGAGGAGATCGAAAGGAATCTTATTTTCCTCGCTCTGAAGGTGAACGGTGTTACCCTCCCCAAAGAACACGGGTACCCGGCGAGAATCGTTGCCGAGGAGATATCGGGGGGCAAGTGGGTAAAATGGGTGGATAAGATAGAGGTGAAGTAGACAGGGCGGGACAGGTTTCCGGGGGCACTTTTCTTTAGCAGGTATCTTTTTTTCTGCATTTCCCCACATAATAAGATATAATAGCAAATATCCTTAATTCCTATATGTCGGGCGGTAAATGGGAACAGAGGATGATATCCGTGCTCAGCACTGTCATAGCGGTATCCCCTGTCCTTGTACTGTTTTTCAAAACCGGGTATAATATGGCACCAAATCGCTACGAATACAAAAAGTGAGGGCCTGTTATATGACGGCAGTTTCTGTAAATCACCTGTTCAAATCCTACTCCGGCAAGACCGCGGTGAACGACTTGACCTTTTCCATCGATACCGGAGAGATCCTGGGTCTTATCGGGCCTAACGGCGCGGGTAAAAGCAGCACCATAAAAATAATTCTGGATTTTATGAAACCCGATTCCGGTGAAGTGAAAGTCTTCGGTCATGGGATGAATGAAGCCGGTAAAAATCAAATTGGTTACCTGCCCGAAGAGAAGGGATTGTATAAAAATTTAACCGCCATTGCCCTTATCCTTTACCTTGCCTCCTTAAAAGGAATGAGTAACGCACTCGCCGAAAAAAAAGCTGATGTACTACTCCGGCAAACCGGCATGCTCGAAAGTAAAAAGATGAAAATCAAGCACATGAGTAAGGGTATGGGACAGATTATCCAGTTTATAATCACCATCATCCATGACCCGAAGCTGATCATTCTGGATGAACCCTTCTCCGGCCTCGATCCCGTAAATACTGAAATAATGAAGAACTTGATCGCCAAATTAAGGGATGAAGGGGCGGCCGTTATTCTGAGCACGCACGAGATGAACAAAGTGGAGGAGCTTTGCGACCGGGTACTGATGATAAACTACGGCAGCGAGGTCCTTTACGGTGATTTGAAGGACATTAAATCAAGATTCAAAAAACACTCGGTCCAGGTGAATGTCGAGGGAGAAATCGGTGATCTGCCGGGAGTGATTGATAAAAAGCTCAATAAAGGTTCTGTTGAATTGGTGCTGGCACCTGACACAACGCCGCAGATAATCCTTGACAGATTGCGCGATCGAGGAATAGCCATCAACCGCTTTGAAATCACAACACCGTCCCTGAATGAAATATTTCTGGATATAGCGGGGGGAAAATCATGAATAAAGCCTATCTGATATTCAAACACGAATTCTTGAAAAAGATCAAGAGTGTCAGCTTTATCATCATGACCCTTCTCATACCGGTATTGGCCCTTTTGAGCATTGGTATTTTCAAACTGGTATCGACCCTGATCGAACCCCCGGCAGAACAGATAAAAGCCATCGGATATGTGGACGAAATCGGGATGTTCGATGATCATACCGATCAGGGACTGACCAGGCTGGTTCCTTTTGCATCGAGGGATGACGCCAACAGGGCTCTCGTTAGAAAGGAAGTTACTGAATATATCATCATCCCGTCGGATTACAGGTCCTCAGGGATAATTCAGCGATACACACTCGAGAGAGAGTTCATTACCCCTCCGATTACAACAGCCGTGATCAAAAATTTCCTTACCGGGAACCTCCTGAAAGATAAGGTGCCGCCGGACACGGTCACCCTGATAGTTTCTCCTCTGAACCTGGAAGTCATCCGTGTCACCGAAAAGGGGGATATAGCGCTTGAACAAAGTAATATCGGCAATATAATTATCCCCGGTGTCTTTGCCCTTCTTCTGTGTCTGGCCCTCATGTTCGGTGCTACTTCCCTGATCAACGGGTTGGGAGAGGAAAAGGAGAGCCGCCTTATCGAAGTGTTGTTTTCTTCCGTTTCCGTTCGCCAATTACTCATCAGTAAAGTTTTGGCATTGGGTGCCGTCGGATTGCTGCAGGTACTGGTATGGTTGATCTCAATACCGCTGTTATTAGACCTGGCCTCATCCTCTTTCGGCGGATTTATGAGTGAAATTCAGATACCCGGCAACTTCCTTGTCCTGGGAATTGTTTATTTCATTTTAGGTTATCTGCTGTTCGCCGTCCTTTCCATAGGTATCGGCGCCATCAGCTCCAATGCCACGGAAGGAGGCCAGTTATCTATGTTGTACACTCTTACGAGCTTTATACCGCTCTGGTTTGTAGGAGTATTTATCAACTTCCCGAACAGTCCCATATGGGTTGTGCTGACGATATTCCCTATCACCGCCCCCATTCAGACCATGCTGAGGTTGGGAGTGTCTGACATTCCGTTATGGCAATTAGTGGCCAGTATAGGAGTGCTGGGGCTTTCCGTTATCGTGGGATTATTCCTCTCAATAAAAATTTTCAGGGTGTATATGTTGATGTACGGGAAAAGACCGGGTTTCAGAGAAATTATTAATAGCCTGAAAAACGCATAGTAAGGATTCAACTTGAGCCGAAGGCATGTATTAATAATTCCCCCCTCACCCTTGAAGGGTATGAGACCCCAGGTCTCAACTTGAATGTCAATGATCGAGGGTTAGGGTGGGGGTATTGAATCCGAAGGTCTCACCTCGAACTAAGTGAAGGGTTGGTATCTTTTCCATCCTCCTTATGCAGTTCCGCCCGAAACGGCACGTTCAATCCGGCACGCCAGGTCATATATATCTTCTTTTTTCTGCAGCTCATCGATCCACTCTTCCGGGATCGACTCGAAGCCGTAGTACAGGCCGGCCAGGCCGCCCGCAACCGCACCTGTGGTGTCCGTGTCCCCGCCGAGGTCCACGGAGCGAAGCACGGTAGCAGCGTAGGAGTTTTCGTTCAGAAGGCACCAGAGGCTCGCCTCCAAGGTGTGCACCGCGTAACCGCTTGAGCGGATGTCGTTCTCGTCAATCAGGGAGATGTCACCGTCCAGGATACGGGAGAAGTGTCGAAGCTCTCCATTGAACAGCTCCTGCCGGTATACGGACTTCACCGTTTTCCCGGCCGCCTCAACGGCCTGCCTGGGTTCCGCCCCGCCGAGGATGTTCACCGCGATCTGGACGTATATCCCGCAGGCCGCCATCGCCCGCGGGTGCGCGTGCGTGATCGCTGACACCTCGTGCACGATCCTGAAACGCGCATCTATGTCGAGTGACGCGGTGTGGAAGGCGAGAGGAATCGACCGCATGAGCGAGCCGTTACCGTTGCTCATCTCGTCCCTGTCGCCTGAGCTGTCAGGGCCTGCCCCGAGCATTAGTCGTTCCATCGCCCTGTGTGTGGAGTTTCCGATGTCGAACGCCTGCCCGAAGGGCGTCCAGTACCCGTCCCGGTACCAGCGTAGAAACCGCCTCGCTATGTCGTCGAGGTCGTATCCCGCGCACAGGCTTTCTGCGAGGCAGAATGTGAGCGAGCTGTCGTCGGACCAGGTGCCCGGGGGCAGGCCGAATGTGCCGTGTCCCCGCATGCCTGTTACAGGGTCACGGCGCACCTCCTCCCGCGACAGAAACTGGACCGGTAGCCCCAGACTGTCGCCCGCGCACACCCCGAACAGAGCTCCACGTACCTTTGACAACAACAGATCGTCTTTCATGTCAGAACAGAACCAATGGGATTCAGTTCACCATTCCCTGAATAAATCATACACTATGCAGAATACAATATCCAACATTTATCACATTTACCCGGCAGTTCGTCCAAACTAATTTGTCCTGATTCAACGGGCTAACCCCGATAACGATGCCCTTACCTGCTTTTCATCCTGTCCCATAGGTTAGTATCCATGAAAGATAGAGTGAAGAATGAACATTACTTGACGGTTATTCGAGATAAGTATAAGAATTTTGGATAGAATTCGATATGTCGTCATACCTCTCTATTTCACTTGACATATATGCGACATATAGGTAATATAATTGATGTTATATCGAACAGTTGTCAAGTAGAGATCATACCATGAAGTTAAACGAGTTCTTTACCCGTCATCCGGTTTTTACACTTGATGAATTGGACCGTTTTCTCACGAAGAGAGGCACTACCAACAGGATAACACGCAATTCATTGCTTTCCTATTACAGGAAACGAGGCCGAGTCGTGTCGGTAAGGCGCGGGCTGTACATCGTAGTACCTGCAGGATCGAAACCGGAGTCGACACCTGTCGATCCCTTTCTCTTAGCGGCGAAAATGACGCCTGATGCCGTGCTTGCGTATCACACGTCCCTTGAATTCTATGGAAAAGCCTACTCTGTATACAAACGCTTCTTCTACCTGTCCAATCGTAACTCTATTCCGGTTCGTTTCCGTAACTATGAATTCCAATGTGTGTCGAACCCTCGTGTCCTTCAAGAAAAGGGGAAAGAAGGCTTTGGTGTGAATGAGACCGAACGTTCAGGGGTCCAAATTAAGGTAACCGCTCTCGAGCGCACGCTCGTGGATGTCCTTAATCGTCCTGACCTCTCTGGCAGCTGGGAAGAGATTTGGAGATCTCTTGAATCGGTCGAGTTCTTCGATCTCGACAAAGTGAGTGCATATACTTACTTGCTCGAAAATGCAACCACGGCTGCCAAGGTAGGTCTCTTCCTGGAACAACATCGCGAATCTCTGGTGATAGAAGAAAAATATCTAACGCAGCTTGAAAATCTTCGGCCCCGGCAACCTCATTACATGGAGAGAAGCAAACGCAAATCCGGTACCCTGGTATCGAGGTGGAATCTCGTGGTACCCGGACAAGTGCTAGAACGGTCATGGTCGGAGATCATATGAAGATATCTACCGAAATACTCACCCTCTATGCGGAATCTACAGGCTTCAGGCCGGACATACTTGAAAAGGTCGCGCATCTGTTGAATCTGCTCGATGCGATTCAGAGCCACCCTTTCTTAAAGAATAAATTAGTGCTAAAGGGTGGGACTGCATTGAATCTCTTCTTCTTCGATGTTCCGAGACTCTCCGTTGACATAGACCTGAATTATGTGGGAAATGTAGATCGTGGAAGCATGATCGAAGAACGTCCCAAGATTGAACAATCGGTTCAAGCGGTCTTTTCACGGGAGGGATTCACTGTAAGGCGTACGCCTGAAGAGTATGCCGGAGGCAAATGGTCTCTTCGATATCAGAGCGCCTTCGGCCATACCGGCAATCTCGAGGTGGATATCAACTTCATGTTCAGGGTACCGTTATGGCAAGTTGCCACCTTGGACTCTAAACAGGTAGGAAACTGGAAAGCTACCGGAATTCCTGTTCTGGAAATTCATGAGCTTGTCGCCGGTAAAATCACCGCGCTATTGTCGCGCCGTCAAGCCAGGGACCTGTTCGATTGTTACCAGATTCAACATATGAAAAACCTCAATACGGACCGTCTCCGTACCGCTTTCGTTGTGTACGGCGCGATGAACCGAAGGGATTGGAGGGAGGTTTCAGCCGAGGACTTGAATTTCGATCCTGCTGAAATAGCAGGTCAACTCGTTCCAACGCTCCGATCCGGTGTGATCCAAGAGAAGGAAGTTTCAGGAGAATATGGGCGAAAATTAATGGAAGGGTGCCGGAAGATGCTGTCTGTGTTGTTGCCATTTACTACTAACGAAAAAGAATTTCTGGATCAATTGCTTGATAAAGGAATATTAGATCCGGCACTCTTGACAGATGATACTACGCTTCAGGATCGTATACGAATTCAGCCGTTGCTTGAATGGAAGGCAATCAATGTCCGTCAATACAAGGGTTTGACCTGAAGAGACTCCTCGTAGCAACATTCAGCCTTAACAGCCTTTTTGCTCAACATGCAGGCCATTATTCCCCAGCCCCTATGTCGCCCATAGTGTTCAAGATGAAGAAAAGTTTCATCGTACAAGCCACTGATTAGCTGAATACAGTTCCTTCTTTATTATAATCCGAAATACAATGTCCTATGTCAACGGGCTGACCCCGAAGTTTTCACTACAAAGCTGTTATAAAGAGGGAAACGCAGTTCAATCGGCAGGTTGAGCTGAATATGAAAATCAAGGAACTGGATAAGCAGTTGAAGGATATGGCAGCTTCGTTATAAGCAGGACTTTGTGTTGATTTTGTAAGAAATTTATAGTATATTTTCTTACAAAATTAGAGGGTTATAAATTATGCAAAGTATTGAAGATAAAATAGTTAGCCGTATATATGGCAGGGGGAGGGGTTGGGCTTTTTCACAAAAGGATTTCTCTCAACTTGGGCGTCGTGAGGCTATAGACGTATCTCTCTATCGGTTGAAAAAAAAGGGTACGATCAGGAGGGTTATTCGTGGAATATATGAATACCCCAAAAACAGTATACTGCTGAATACAAAATTAAGCCCGGATATTGACCAGGTTGCCAGGGCATTGGCGCGTAAGTTCGGCTGGAATATTCAGCCCAGCGGTCCTGCTGCATTGAATCTGATGGGAGTGTCAATGCAGGTGCCGGGACGATATGTATATCTCTCAAGCGGTCCTGACAGGTCGTACAAAATAGAAAAGACGGCATTACAATTTCAGCATGCTATGTTGAAAGAAGCATCATTCAAGCTCCCTGAAAGTGCCTTGATAGTACAGGGATTGCGGTCGCTCGGGAAAGCCGGTATTACAAATCAGGTTATTGCCGGTATAAGGAACTGGCTCGATCCCTCACTCAGAATAAAAGTATTGAACGACACAAAGACAGTTACGGATTGGATATACAAACCGATTCAAAATATCTGCCGGGAGGATCGCAATGGATTGCACCCGTTTTACCGGAGAATATCGGCTGGAACCAACGGCTGAAGAACATAAGGCACGAAGGGAAAGGCTCGCTTCCTGTCATGAGCTTAAGGGCAAGATAGCCGAGTATAAAGCGGCCTTGTGGTATCCGAAAAACGGGAATTCTATTACGCCGGTTGTTGCGCCAATGCTTGTTTTTGACGCAATAGATAACGCAATAGGGTAGTAATAGGAGTTAATAATGGAAAAGCTGGATCCCAAAACAGACGGCTCGACGACAGACATCGTCGGTAAGAATATCGAGAAACTTAAAGAGCTCTTCCCCGATGTTTTCACCGAGAGCTCCGAAGAGGAAGAATCACGCTGGAAGGTGGGTTTCGACGCCCTGCGCGAGACGCTCGGAGATTATGCAGAAGACAGTCAGCAGCGGTACAGCTTCATATGGAACGGTAAAGCCCGTGCCCGCCGCATTGCCCAGACGCCGTCGACAGGTACACTTCGGCCGTGCCCGGAGGAGTCTGTCAACTGGGACACTACGCAGAATTTGTTCATCGAGGGCGACAACCTGGAGGTGCTCAAGCTTTTACAAAAGAGCTACCATAAGAAGGTCAAGATGATCTACATCGACCCGCCGTATAACACTGGAAAGGACTTTATCTACCCCGACAATTTTCGCGACAATATCAAGAACTACATGGAACTCACCGGACAGACGGATGAAGAAGGCCGGCGATTCTCCCCCAATGCTGAGACTTCCGGTCGCCAACTTTAGCACTAGCCACCCAAAATAAACTTGCGCGTAGATATTTAAAAGACTACAATATATATAGAGTAAAAAGGCTAATAATCAGTTTAATTGTATATTATTATATGTTATGAGTAATTAATGAAATTCTTTATCGGTGTCACGGATAACGAGTGGTACGGCTACCTGGCGTCCCTCCAGCCAGATGAGGTGAATTTCTGGAGACCAAGCGGAATAGGCTTTCAGGCAATTTTATCTAACTTTAAATACTATTTGTTATATTCGTTTTAATATCATCAATTACGAATGAGGTTACTAAAATGCCAAACAATCCAGTTGGTTCACTTTGGCATAAGTGGGACTTACATTTTCATACACCTTCATCTTACGATTATGAAAATAAATCAGTTTCTAACGTCGAAATCATTGAAGAATTAATGAAAAAAAATATAGAAGTAGTTGCAATTACTGATCATCATTATATCGATGTTAATAGAATTACCGAGCTTAGAAAGATCAGTGATAATAAGCTTACTATCCTTCCCGGTATTGAACTCCGATCAGAGCTAGGAGGTAAACCAATCCATTTTACAGGGATTTTTTCTGAAGTAATAGATTTAAATTACCTTTGGGATACTCTACGCGGATCATTAAAACTTACAAAGGAAGGAATTCAAGGTATTGGTGGTGATGAAAAAGTATATAAACATATAGACAAAACACACAAAGTCTTCATCGAGCTAGGTGGACTTTTAGCAATTCATGCTGGTGCTAAATCTAATTCTATCGAGGGAATTAAAAATAAGGAACAATTTCAACAGAGAATTAAATTTGATATCACGAATAACTATGTTGATATTTTTGAAATAGGACAGATCAAAGATATTACTAGATATATGAACAAAGTATTTCCAGCAACTGGTTTACAACGGCCACTCGTAATAGGATCTGATAACCATAATATAAATAAGTATTCTTTTCCTACACCGTGCTGGCTAAAGTCTGATCTAACATTTATCGGCCTTCGACAAGTTATTAATGAACCTATTGACAGGGTATATATTGGAGAACGGCCAGAGAGTATAGACTATGTTGATAATAATAAGACACGATATATTGAAACTTTAAGCTACTCAAAAAGGTCAGCTTCCACACTTAAGCAAAATTGGTTTTCTGATGTATCCTTAAAATTCAATCCTGGATTAATTGCAATAATCGGAAATAAAGGAAATGGTAAGAGTGCTCTTGCGGACTCACTCGGGCTTTTAGGCAACTGCCCTCATGAAGAATCGTATTCTTTCCTCCATGAAGACCAATTTAGACAACCAAGGGAAAACAAGGCAATATGTTTTGATGCAACACTAACATGGCGCAGTGGGAGCTATTGTAGAAAAAACCTTAATGATTCCTTTAATCCAACAGAAATCGAATCAATACGCTATGTCCCACAGTTCCATCTTGAGGCAATATGTGATGAATTAAAAGGAGGAAAAGAAGGTAGATTTAACGAAGAACTTAAAAATGTCATCTTTTCACGCATACCTATCGAAAACAGATTGGGAAAAACGACATTAGATCATCTTGTTGAATTTCGGACTAGCGAATTTCAAGAAAAAACTGACCAAATTATTCAAGAACTAAAAAATATCTCAGAAGAAGTTGTCAAACTCGAGAGAGAATCTACAGAATCTTATGAAAAAAGCATTCAATCCGAGTTAAAGGCAATAGAAAAAGAGATAGAGTCGCATCGGGGTAATAAGCCAGAAGAAATAAAAAAACCTGGGGCCGATCCGAAGAAACAAAAAGAAATTGAAACCATCACAGAAAAAATTGAAGAATTGTCCAAAAAAGTAAAAACATTCAATAAGCAGATTGAGAAAAACGAGGAAGAGCTTCAAAGTGTTGTCTTGAAATTAGAACAGATATCTAAATTAAGAAAAAAACTAAATAACTTTAAAGATCGATATGAGACATTAAAAAATGAAATATCACCATTTTGTAAAACGCTTGGGATTCAAACAAACGAAATCCTCTCCTTGACTATTGGCTTTTCCAAGCTTAATGAATTAGAACAACCAATCAAGGATACAAAAGAAAATCTTGAGAAATCCATAGATGAGAATGACGCTAGAAGTATTGTAAATCATAAAAATAAAACAATTAAGGAAATTGAAAAGTCACAAGATAAATTAGACCGCCCTAATAAGGAATATCAAAACTATCTCGAAGCTAAGTCAGAGTGGGAGAAAAAAGAGAAGAAATTAATTGGAAACGATAAAATACCCGGTACTCTGAAATATTACACGGCTTTTTTAAAAGAACTGAAGAAAGTTCCTCTAAAATTGTCATCTGCTAGAAAAAAGCAAATTGAGTATTCTAAAAAAATATATCAAGAGAAAGTAAAACAACTTCGTATTTACGAAGAGTTATATACTCCTGTTCAGGATTTCATTGATACTCACCCAATTGCAAAAGAACACTTCGGGCTAGAGTTCCGGGTTTCTTTATCTACGAGAGATTTTCCAACACGTTTTTTAGAATTTATTAATCAAAGTAGAAAAGGTTCCTTTCATTGAGAGGATGCAGGTAGGAAAGTAATACAAAAATTATTAAGTTCTGCTAACTTTGAAACGGAGAAGGGTGTAACAGACTTCCTCAGTGAGATCATTGATCAACTATATTACGATCGACGTGATGATCAGGCAATACCTATGTTACTTGCAGATCAATTAAGACAAGCGTATACTCCAGAACAGCTATATGAGTATTTATTCAGCTTAGACTATTTAGAACCTCGATATGTTTTAAGATGGGAAGATAAACCGTTAGAACAACTTTCGCCAGGGGAGCGTGGTACGCTCCTTCTCATATTCTATCTGCTGATAGACAATAGTAAAATGCCTCTTGTACTTGACCAACCGGAAGGCAACCTTGACAACCAGACAGTGTATCAGTTACTTGTTGTGTGTATTAAAGAAGCGAAAAAAACGCGACAAATATTCATTGTTACCCATAATCCTAACATTGCAGTCGTGTGTGATGCTGAACAGGTCATTCACGCTTCTTTAAACAAGGAACAAGGTTGCCAATTAACCTATATATCTGGGGCACTTGAAAATCCAGAAATATGCCAGAAAATAATAGACGTGCTGGAGGGAACAAAACCTGCAATAGACAACCGTGTCTCAAAATATAAAATAATATTCAATGATTCTAAACACTGAACCAAGTACTACTTATTTTGCAAAAATAAGAGGAGACTCTCTCCCGATGTCCCGGCTTGAGGAATTAACAAGTGGCTCGACCGTTAAAGGCGTCATTTCAGATCAAATAGTCACGGTTGTCGATGTCCACTGGCATTGTAACAATGTCGTTGAACTAACGTATAAAGATCAATCGGGAAAAGCAGGAAACGAGCTACTCTTTCGTGACCGTGAACAAGACTTGGATATAGTTTCAAAGGGCCAGCACTGGAACTACTCGGCCGATGCTTCATTATTCCGACTTGTCTCCGAAGCGTACAGAATCAGGATGGCGTACCTTTTCGATCCTCATCTAGCCATTCATATATCATTGGTGGAGCCTCTTCCCCATCAGATTACTGCAGTATACGAGGAGATGCTGCCCCGCCTCCCCTTACGTTTTCTTCTTGCTGATGATCCCGGTGCAGGAAAAACTATCATGGCGGGCCTTCTAATAAAAGAACTCATGATCCGAGGCGACCTGGAACGATGCCTTATAATTTGTCCTGGAAACCTTGTAGAGCAGTGGCAGGACGAATTGAACAGCCGCTTCAGTTTACCGTTTGAGCTTTTAACCAATGATCGTATTGAGAGTGCAAGGACGGGAAATGTATTCCATGAAATTCCACTACTTATTGGGCGACTCGATAAAATGAGCAGGGATGAAGACCTGCAAGAGAAACTCAAACAAAGCGAATGGGACCTTGTTGTATGTGATGAGGCCCATAAACTATCGGCCTCTTTCTTTAGCGGTGAAAAAAAAGAGACCAAACGATATAAACTGGGAAAGCTCTGTTCAACACTTACCAAACATTTTCTCCTCATGACGGCCACTCCGCACAACGGAAAGGAGGAAGACTTCCAGCTCTTCATGGCGCTCCTTGACGGTGATCGCTTTGAAGGACGCTTTCGAGACGGGGTTCATACCACCGACGTATCCGACCTCATGCGCAGAATGGTGAAGGAACAGCTTTTAAAATTTAACGAAACACCCCTGTTTCCTGAACGGTTGGCTTATACAGTTACATACCAGCTCTCGGATCTTGAAGCAATTCTCTATGAGCAGGTAACAAATTATGTACGTGAGGAGTTTAACAGGGCGGATGCGCTCGACAGCGAAAAACACAAGGGTACGGTTGGTTTCGCACTTACTATTTTGCAGAGACGGCTCGCCTCCTCGCCGGAAGCGATTTACCAATCTTTGAAAAGAAGGAAAGAAAAGCTCGAACAGCGTCTTAGAGAGGCAAAATTGCTCAAACGAGGCATGGACGCATCTATTTCCGGTTTTGAAGAGCAGCCTGGCCTTACTGAAGAGGAGATCGAGGACCTTGAGGATGCGCCTGATGCCGAGGTTGAAGATCTTGAAGATAGCTTTGTTGATCAGGCTACTGCGGCGCAAACCATAGAAGAACTTGAAGCTGAAATCGCTATTCTTGAGAAGCTCGAAGCTCTCGCGAAAGAGGTACGGGCAAGCGGCACCGACAAGAAATGGGAAGAGCTTTCAAGTCTTCTTCAGGATACCCCCGAGATGTTTGATGAAAGCGGGTATCGCTGTAAGCTCATTATTTTTACTGAGCATCGTGATACCCTGAATTACCTTGTTGATCGCATAAGAACACTCCTCGGAAAACCGGAGGCTGTGGTCACCATTCATGGTGCCTTGGGCCGGGAAGAACGAAAGAAAGCGGAGGAGGTTTTCAAGCAGGACAAATCGGTAACAGTGCTTGTAGCAACGGATGCCGCGGGAGAGGGCATTAACCTGCAGCGCGCCCACCTCATGGTGAATTATGACCTCCCATGGAACCCGAACCGCATCGAGCAGCGCTTCGGTCGTATTCACCGTATCGGACAGAGTGAGGTATGCCATTTATGGAACCTTGTCGCAGAAGAGACGAGAGAAGGTGATGTATATCTTACCCTTCTAAAGAAACTTGATACGGAACGGAAAGCGCTTGGTGGAGCAGTATTCGATGTTCTCGGAAAAGCGGTTGGAAGCAAGGAGCTCCGAGGCCTACTCCTGGAGGCAATTCGCTACGGCAACCGCCCGGATGTTCGGGCCAGGCTTTACGAAAAAGTTGAAAACGTACTGGACCATAAAAAGCTGCAAGGCCTTATTGAAGAACGAATGCTTGCACATGAAACAATGGATACATCGCGCGTGAGGCAAATAAAAGAGGAGATGGAGCGGGCCGAAGCACGCCGTCTCCAGCCGCACTTTATTGAATCCTTTTTCCTGGAGGCGTTTCATCGACTTGGGGGGAGTATTCGGGAAAGGGAGCCGAGGCGTTATGAGGTCACGAACGTGCCGGCGGTGGTAAAAAACCGCGATCGTATCATCGGCACCGGCTCTGTCGTTACAAGTAAATACGAGAGGATATGCTTCGAAAAAGACCTTATCAGCATTCCCGGAAAAACCATCGCTACTTTTGTATGTCCAGGCCATCCTTTGCTTGATGCGACAATTGATATAGTACTGGAACGTTACAGAACATTATTAAAAGAAGGCACTGTACTTGTAAACGAATCCGATCTTTCCGAGGAGGTGCAACTTCTCTATTATCTGGAACACTTTCTTCAGGACGGGAGAACAGACAGACAGGGAAACAGGCGCGTCATTTCAAAGCAGATGCAGTTTGTATTGATCGGTCAGAAAAACGAGGTCAAACATGCGGGGTATGCACCGTATCTCGACTATCGCCCAGTTTCAGAAGATGAGAGGGCATTGGTAAATCCAATACTTAAGGAACAGTGGCTGTATAGCGATTTTGAAAAAGCCGTTCTAGAATATGCGATTACAACATTAGTTCCGCAGCACTTGGATGAAGTAAAAGGTCGTAGAGAAGAGCTTATTGCCAAGACATTGCAAGCAGTAAACGAGCGATTATTGAAGGAGATAAACTACTGGGATCACCGGGCAGAGGAGCTGAAGGTTCAGGAACAGGCCGGAAAAACAGGTGCAAGATTAAACTCTACAAAAGCGCGTGCACGGGCCGACGAGCTTGAGGCGCGGCTTCAGAGACGGCAGAAAGAACTCGATCTTGAGAGGCAGATATCTCCACGCCCGCCGTTTGTCATCGGCGGTGCCCTTGTACTTCCCGGAGGATTGCTCCATAAATTGAAAGGGACCCGCAAAGAAAAGGCCGAAATTACCTCCCGCGAGACGGCGCGCATAGAAGCGCTTGCCATGAATGCCGTAATGGAAAAGGAACTCTCTCTCGGATATAATCCAAAAGACGTAAGTGATGAGCGATGCGGGTATGACATTGAGTCCGGTATAGCAGGATCAGGCCACTTGCGTTTTATAGAGGTGAAAGGGAGAGCTCATGGCGCAAAAACGGTAACGATCACAAAAAATGAAATACTTACCTCCCTCAATAAGCCTGATAGTTTTTTCCTCGCTATTGTTGAAGTTCACGAGGATGATAGTACAAAGATAACGTATGTGCAGAAACCGTTCAAGAGAGAGCCTGATTTCGGGGTTACGAGTGTAAATTACGACCTCGAAAAGTTGATTGCACGAAGGTATATTCCTTAAAACTTATACAAAATATGGACTGGAAAAATGGACTACAATAAGAAACTCATAGAAGTTTCGCTCCCGCTTGACGACATCAATGAGGCTTCAGCACGGGAGAAATCGATACGACACGGCCACCCTTCGACCCTGCACTTATGGTGGGCACGGCGCCCGCTCGCTGCATGCAGGGCGATTTTATTCGCCTCTCTGGTCGATGATCCGTCCGCTCATCCTGAAAAGTTCCGTACCGAAGAAGCCCAGGAGCGGGAAAGGGAGAGGCTGTTTGATATAATACGAGAGCTCGTGAAGTGGGAAAATTCGAATAATGAAACGGTGCTTGAAAAGGCTCGAAAAGAGATAGCGGCATCAACGGACGGAAACCCACCGGCAGTATACGATCCATTTGCAGGCGGCGGCTCGATACCGCTTGAAGCGCAGCGGCTTGGGTTACGGGCACTTGCCAGCGACTTGAATCCGGTTGCCGTCCTCATTACTAAAGCGATGATTGAAATCCCGCCGAAGTTCAAGGACCTACAGCCCGTTCATCCTGGGAAAGAGCAGGAGCTTGTCAGGAAACAATGGAAGGGTGCGCAAGGCCTCGCAGAGGACGTTCGATATTACGGGAAGTGGATGCGCGACGAGGCATACAGACGTATCGGAAAGCTGTATCCGGAGGTTACACTGCCACGTGAGCAGGGAGGAGATAAAGCATCTGTTATTGCCTGGCTGTGGGCGCGTACGGTGACCTGCCCGAATCCGGCCTGTAAGGCTCGGATGCCACTTGTTCGGTCCTTCTGGCTCTCTAAGAAAAAGGGAAGGGAAGCGTGGATCGAGCCGATTGTGGACAGGAGTGTGTCTCCGAGCAAAATATCCTTTCAGGTAAGAACCGGAAAGGGAAGACCACCAGAATCAATTAAAGTAGGCAGGGGAGCAACCTTTAAATGTATTGCATGCGGAACAGTCGCAAATAATAAACATATTAAACAAGAAGGTATGTCTCAAAATATGGGTTCTTCTCTACTAGCCATTGTTGCTGAAGGTAAAAAGGGAAGGGTTTATTTAGAACCATTACAAAATCATGAAGAAATTGCTAGATGCGATATTCCAGATTCATGTCCGGATGCGCAAATCAGTGATGATAGAAGGTCCATGTTTACACCTCTTTATGGTTTAACTCATTTTTCTCATTTATTCACTCCTCGTCAGCTTACGGCACTTACAACGTTCAGCGATCTCGTTACTGAGGCTCGTGAAAAAGTCTACGCCGATGCCCGCAAAGCAGGTATACCTGACGGAGAACGGCTCGAAACCGGCGGCACCGGCGCCAGAGCTTATGCAGAAGCTGTGTCGACCTACCTCGCATTTGCTATAGACAGGCTCGCAGATCGAGCTTCAAGCATCTGTTCATGGGACGTATCAAGAGACAATATTCGAAATACTTTCGCTCGGCAAGCTATACCTATGGTATGGGACTATGCTGAGTCTAATCCCTTCTGCGATTCTACGGGTAACTTCCTTGGTGCCATCCAATGGATCGAAAAGGTCATCTGCGAAATGCCTGCATCTATTGGTGCTGTTGCAACGATGAAGAATGCGGAAGAGGTTACTGAACAGAACTGCATATTTTCCACAGACCCGCCGTATTACGACAATATTGGGTACGCAGACCTTGCCGATTTTTTTTATATCTGGCTTCGCCGTTCACTTCGCGATGTATATTCCGAATTGTTTGCTACCATGCAAGTACCGAAGCAACAGGAGCTCGTTGCTACACCATATCGCTTTGATGGCGATAAATACAAAGCCAAAGACTTCTTTGAAAGTGGCTTGAGTAAGGTTTTCAGCCGTCTCTATGATTCGCAGAGAAAGGACTTTCCACTTACTGTGTACTACGCATTCAAACAGGCGGAGTCTACTACTGACAAAACAAATGGCGATACAATACATGCATCCACTGGTTGGGAGACAATGTTGCAGGCTCTTATTAAGACAGGTTTTCAGGTTATTGGAACTTGGCCAATCAGAACAGAGCTTGCAAACAGGGCTTTAGGTCTCGGTACAAATGCACTCGCATCCTCTATAGTGCTCGTATGCCGTCACCGTACGCAGAATGCGCTGACAGTCACCAGGCGCGACTTCCTCAATGAACTTAAAACGCAACTCCCAAAAGCTCTTCGAACGCTACAGATAGGTAATATCGCCCCCGTCGACCTCGCCCAGTCGGCCATAGGTCCTGGCATGGCTGTATTCTCTCAGTACAGCAGGGTGCTCGAAGCGGACGGTACCGAGATGAGCGTGCGCATGGCGCTTGGGCTCATCAACCAGGTGCTTGACGAGGTCCTCGCAGAGCAGGAAGGAGAATTCGACCCCGACACCCGGTGGGCGGTAGCGTGGTTCCAGCAGTATGGCATGTCCGACGGCCCCTTTGGCGAGGCGGAAACCCTGTGTAAGGCCAAAAACGTCTCGGTCCAAGGTCTTGTCAATGCGGGAATACTAAAAGCGCAGGGAGGAAAGGTGCGCCTTCTGTCTCGCGCCGATCTAGCTCTGGACTGGGACCCTGCAACCGACAAGAGACTCACGGTATGGGAAGCCGCGCAATATCTCATACAGGCGTTGGAGAATGAAAGCGAGGAAAAAGCTGCAGTTCTACGCGCGCGACTTGGTGCATTCGGTGAGGCTGCCCGTGATCTTGCGTACCGTCTCTATTCCATATGCGAAAAAAAAGGCTGGGCACAGGAGGCACGGTCCTACAATACCCTCATTTCTTCATGGGGTGAGATTGTAAGATTATCACAAACCGGAACATTTAAACCAGAACAAGGGGAACTCGGAATAACCTGATAAGTTAAAATCGATTTATACTGCGTGAGGAAAGGAAATGGCTATTACGAATCACGAGCGAATAGGGAAAGCACTCGATATTATGCGAACCGGTCTTTCGCAATACATTGAACGCGAGATAAAGGCAGTTTACGGCGGCCGGTGGATGCAGGTTTGCAAGGAAAGCATGCCGTCGGAATGGAAGGATGAAAAAAAGAACGATGAGCTGCACCTTGACGCCCACCTTATCCTTACCACTATGTGGAAACAGTGGAACCAAGTATTCCGAAATACGCTCGGCCAGAGTGAGCGTAGTTATGTGAGCGAGCTACGCGATGTCAGGAATAAATGGGCTCATCAGAAGCCATTTACCTATGAAGATACCTACAGGGCGCTCGACACTATACAGCGTCTGCTCATCGCGGTTTCCGCCTCAGAAGAGGCGGAACAGGTGAACAATATGGCCCAGGAAACGATGCGGGTCCGCTTCGACGAGATACGAAGAAATCAAACGAGAAAAAAAGCTGCCGCCGCAATAGAGGGAACGCCAAAGGAGGGGCTCAAGCCGTGGCGTGAGGTTGTTACTCCCCACCCGGATGTCCAAAAGGGGAAGTACGAGCAGGCGGAATTCGCCGCAAATCTCGATCAGGTATATTCCGGGAAGGCCCAATCCGAATATGGAGATGCGAGGGAATTCTTCAGACGGACGTACCTGACGGACGGCCTTCGGACTCTTCTGAAAGGGGCGGTAAACCGGCTTACCGGAAAAGGGGGTGATCCCATCGTTCAACTGCAGACTAATTTCGGAGGAGGAAAAACTCACTCCATGATCGGGCTGTATCACCTCTTTTCCGGGGTGCCTGCGAATGAGCTTGCTGGAGTACACGAGCTGCTTCACGAAATCGGGGAAGAAAAAGCAGTGAAGGCAAACACCGCGGTGCTTGTGGGATTTGCGCTGAATCCGGGTCAGCCCCATACAAAGCCTGACGGAACCGTGATACGAACGCTTTGGGGGGAGTTGGCTTGGCAGCTCGCTGGAAAAGAAACGTATGCGCTCGTTGCTGAGAATGATCAAAACGGCACGAGCCCGGACTCCCACCTTCTGGCAGAGCTTTTTTCAAAGCACTCTCCATGCCTTATTCTCATCGATGAATGGGTCGCGTACATGCGGCAAACCTATCAAAAGAGTGAGCTGTCAGGCGGAAGTTTTGACTCGAATCTTACGTTTGCGCAAGCCATAACAGAAGCGGCTCGCACTACAGACTGTTCGCTTTTGGTGGCAACACTTCCGGCATCCGATAAGGAAGCAGGAGGAGAAGGCGGCAAGGAAGCATTAGTTACTCTCAAGCACACCTTTGGTCGTATGGAGACAACATGGCGTCCGGCGAGTGCGGTGGAAAGTTACGAGATCGTTCGCCGCCGCCTTTTCGAGCCCATCACCGATACCAAAGATTTTGCAGCCCGCGACGCCGTGATCAGAGCCTTCAGCGATATGTATCGGAAAGCTGGCGGCGATGTTCCTTCGGAATGCGGAGAGCTCGCGTATAAAGTAAAAATGGAGAAAGCCTATCCCATTCATCCGGAGCTTTTTTCCCGTCTGTACGAGGATTGGGGAAGCCTCGAGCGTTTCCAGAGGACCCGAGGCGTATTGCGTTTAATGGCGTCGGTAATAGCCGAGCTCTGGGACAGGTCTGACACCGGCCTTCTTATCATGCCGTCGAGTATCCCGATGGATGCCCCTTCAGTCGAATCAGAGATGACGCGCAACCTTGAAGACAACTGGCGTCCTATCATAGAAAAGGATATAGATGGACCTGACGCACTACCGCTGAAACTCGACCGCCAGGTACCCAACCTGGGGAGATACTCGGCAACAAGGCGAGCTGCACGTACTATTTTTCTCGGATCAGCTCCGCTTGCCCATGGTGAACATGTCGGCCTCGATGATAGCAGGGTAAAACTCGGCTGCGTCCAGCCCGGCGAAACGGTTGCGACTTTCGGCGACGCGTTCCGTCGACTCAGCGATGAATCCACCTTTCTCTATACGGACGGTCGCAAATACTGGTATTCTACACAACCGAGTGTTACGAAACTTGCACAGGACAGGGCATCGCAGCTTGAAGAAGATGCAGTTTATGAGGAGATAAGAAAAAAGCTTCGTGCCGAAAAAAACCGAGGGGATTTCTCTTGCGTACATGCAGTGCCGGAAACAAGTGCTGATATTCAGGATGTTATGGAAGCTCGGCTCGTCGTACTCGACCCGAAATACCCGCATTCGGCAAGGATATCCGACAGCAAGGCCTTGATAACGGCGAAAGAGTTTCTTGAAACGAGGGGGAATAGTCCTCGGTTATACCGCAATACCCTCGTTTTCATCGCTACCGACAAGGCCAGACTGGATGACCTAAAACAGGCGGTTCGGCAATTCCTTGCGTGGGATTCTATAAATAAACATAAAGATGAGCTCAATCTCGACCATTTCCAGAGTACACAGACAAAAAACAAACTGGAGCAGGCAGGTACTACCGTATCGCAGAGAATAAACGAAACCTTCGCATGGCTCCTGGTTCCATCACAAAGCGATGCTTCTCGACCGATCGAATGGAATGAGACACGGCTTCAGGGGCAGGAACCTCTCACAGTTCGGGCAAGTAAAAAGCTGGCAGTTCAGGAAGGTCTTATCACGGAGTACTCTGCTGCACGGGTGAGGATGGCACTAGATAAATATTTATGGACGGACGTACCGCATATCAGCATGAAGAAGCTGTGGGAATATTATGCAACCTATCCTTATCTTTCCCGCCTCAGGGATAGTCAAGTACTTCTTTCGGCCGTACAGGACGGTATAAAAAGCAGTGATCTTGAGAATAATTTTGCGTATGCAGAACGATACGATGAAGAGAAAAAACGGTATATAAACCTTAAAGCAGGCGAAATCTGTTTGGTAATAATCGACAGCGAGAGCGTTCTTGTTAAGCCGAATGTTGCGAAAAGGCAGATCGAGGAAGAACAAGAAACAATATCGAAAACGCCCGAAGTAATTCATACTGGCGATACTAAAAATGGGCCTCTAGTTCATGAAAAGACTGAAAAACTGACTCGTCGTTTCCATGGATCAATAAAACTTAGTGAAAAACGTATCGGCAGGGATGCAGGACGAATAGCAGAGGAGGTAATCCAGCACCTTTCAACCCTTCCAGGTGTAAAATTTAACATTGCTCTCGAAATACAGGCGTTTGTTCCAGGTAATATCCCGGACAATGTTATTAATATTATTACAGAGAACTGTAATACCCTCCGATTTGATCAGTACGGCTTCGAGGAGGAATAAACCCCAAAGGGGTATAATCCATGTTCCGTGACATATTCAGGATTACAGCTTTCCTGGATGATGCCCGTTGGAGCAACGCACAAAATTATAATCAAATCAACTTCTACAAAAAAGATCTTTCAAATGATACAAAGCTATTAACTCATTGGCTCTGCTATATCACAGATCGCCAAACCGCCTTTGAACGGGTGTGGGATGTGGGCGGGTTCATCTTCTCTGAGTTGGTTGATGTTTTTAAAAGGGAACAGACGCTAGATCTACTCAACCCGCTATCTGCAAATTCCTTTTACATAAAGAGAGGTGATTATCAATATAAGGAGCAATATAACATCAATGTTTCAGATTATGATAAGCAGCTATTTATATCGCGATCGAAAGTAAAAGACAATAAGCCTTTGGCTAGCTATAACTTCGAGCCCAACACCACCGCGTATTTCATTCCGCGTTATTACCCTGCAGATTTTAGATCGATACTCAGCACGTTCTGTATTCTTCGGGAGTACGACTATAACTTTACCAAGTTCTTAAAAACTGTATTAACGAAACTCGAAGAAGATAAGGCTTTAATAACAAAGCTCCTCTATGCGTTATATTTGCTCACCTATTCCGATATCGGTGCCCCTACTTATACTGATAGTAGTAATTATACTAAAGAATTACAGAGGGCAGAACGAAGAGCAGATCAAGTAATGAAAATCATCAATGATAAAAATGTATTCTCTGAAGGTTTCGAGGCTTTTAAAAAAGGGGCAATTTATAATCAAAAAAGAGCTTGGTGCTCACTTCGAGACTTTTTCAAATCTCCTGAGTTTAATGATTATTTTAAAAAATCTTTAAAACAAGAAGGCTACGAAAAGGTAGATTCATTAAAAAACAAAGCCTTATTATCTCAGTTTGAATTGCCCGGTGACGTTTGGAACAACAATCCAAAATTCAGGTCCTGTATACTACAAACCACGGAATTCAGTAAAAGCAAACAATCATTATCAAAAATACTCAGAGAGATTTACAAGAAGATGAAACCTTCGGTCGGATATCCCGAACAGTTTGATATCACATTTGACCTTGTTCCACGTATGTGTGAAAAAGACAACTGTGATATATGCCCTTACGGAATCGTAAACGGAAAAAACAAAAAGTTTGAAAAGATATGTATAAAGGACACCTTGTATTATTGTCCTGTTCTATTAACCAGTTGCAACTATAGAATGGAATGTAAAGGTGCGAATTGTGAATTATATAGTATCTATAAGAAATATAATAAGGGAACATAAATGGCTGAGGATAATGTCTATGAAATAGCAGACAGAAGATACGACAGCTTAGTGAGGAGAAGCTGTGAAACAAAACTCAATTATATTTTGTATCAGAAATTAATTCTCAAGAAGGATATAAATAAACCTCTGAAACTATATGCTGCTTCGAAAATAAATGAGAAAGTAATAAAAAGGTATGCTAAAGATTATAAAGAGATGAAAAAAGTTAGAGAAAGAAACAAGAAGTTTAAAACTTATAAAGAATCTGAGCCCGATGAAGTATATAACTTCTTTGTTGCATATCGCGATTATTTTGGTCGAGAGATATTGGATAGAAAACGATTTCGAGAAGACTTTTATTATAAGGACCAAGAGAAAGAGAAAAGGGCATGTCATTATTGCAAAATAACCGAGAAGCAGCTTGAATTGCTAGCAAATAATAAATTAATCAACACTAAAAGATACTACAGGCGTGGGAAAACTATGGAGGTTGATAAAATCGACCCTAATGGTGAATACACTTTAGAAAATATAGTCCTTGCATGTTATATGTGCAACAACGCAAAAAGTGATGAGTTTTCCGAAGAGGAGTTTAAAGAAATCGGGATCGTTATAAGTAAGATATGGAATGATAGACTACAGCAGATTGGTCTGAACTGAAAGAATGAGAGTTCTAATCTGCAATTCCTGCAGAAACGATGCACAGCCCGGATTAAGAATAGGTACAGCATCTAGTTTCAATGACAAAGTTTAAAGAAGACATATAATTTTATTATGACTAAAAAAGATAAACCAATATGGGTATTTGGATATGGGTCATTGTTTTGGTATCAAAATTTTAATTTTGTTAATTTTAAAAAGGGGGTCTTGAAAGGATATCACAGAGAATGGGCTTGGATATCAAGTTCAAGGGGAGATGCGCCAACATGCAGCTTAAAAGAGGGTGGGGAAGTAAAGGGAATATTTTTTAAATTACCACAAGATAGCGCGGAAGAAGAGCTCGAAAAAGTAAGGACTAGAGAAATAAGATCAACAGAAGTAGTAAAGGTTAATATTGAAGGTTTTGATGGTGAAGTTCATTTCTGGACAATGGGAGATAACTTATCAAACTATACCGATCTTCATAAAAAAACTGGTAAAGAATTATATTTAGCTTTAGCAAAGAGGGCAAAAAGTATAAAGGCTGTAAGTAGAAATGGCTACACAGCAGAAGAATATGCTAGGCGAGTGTATAATGAAGTGCCAGATTGCCCTTATACAAAGATGTATATTGAGGTACTAGATAGTATTTCTAATAGAGATTTATAGCTAGAAGAATTTTTTCAATTTAACAATAAAGTAGATACAGTACCTTTTTTGAAGAAGTAAAATAATGGAACGAGAGAAAACTATATTTTCAAATGTAGTAAATTCAGAAAATATAATGACAGAACTTTTTTACAATTTGTTAGTTTACAAACCTTTTCGTGATGCTTTTCTTGAGCTGTTTTTATCAAAAGATGAGTTAATATATTTTGAATATGACCATTTTGAAACTCAATACAATTTAATAAATAATCTTGGTAGACCTGACTTGATAATAAGTAATGAGAAATATGAGATTTTTTTCGAGATAAAAATTGATGACATTGAACTTCAAAATAGCCAACCTAAATCATATCTTGAATACTTATGTAGAGAAAGCGGAGTCCCTAATAAGTTATTAATATTACTAGTTCCTAAGAATTATAAATTTAAAAACGAATGGAAGCTGAGAATTGAAAAATTTGATAATGAGCATCAGGAAAAAAAAGTCAATACGTTATTTTGTTTCTGGGAAGATGTTATAGAAATAATTGAGAGATATAACTTAAATATGTTATCACAGATTTTTAGTGAATTTCTTGAATTGTTAAAAATGTGGTATGATCCAAAAACAATTACTTTTAATTATAAAGAGGTCACACATATGTTTTTAGATGAAATCCCGAAAATCACTATTAATCTTTATAAAGTAGTAGATAAAGTAGCAGAGCAGCTTGGAAAATTATACAATATTAGTACTTCTAAAGGTTCCAAAGGTTACCCAGAATATAGTATCTATATAAAAGATAAAGATGGAATGGTAATACTATATTTTGGTGTATGGTATGATTTTTGGTTTAAGTATAAAAAACCCTTATGTTATGGAGTTAATATTAAGAAATATCCATCAGATGTTACTAACAAGTTTCTCAAAATTCATGGGAATAATATAATCAAAGAAGATAAATGGAAATTGGCATGGATAGATAGAGATATTATCGAAGGAACGTTTGAAGGTGAAGAAGACTGTTCTGAAAAAATACTCCATATTATTAAAGATGAGTTGTCACAATTAATAGAGTAAAACTGAGGAAGTAGAAGAAAGGGGGTCAAATCTTTGCTCTTTACAGAAACAACATATATTGTAGAGAGATAGGGGTTAGCCCTTGACATAAGACATTCGAGGCAAATAAAAACTTAGCTATTCAAGGAAAATTATTAGGACTCCCTTTTTGGATATTGAAATCAAAAAGCAGCGGTTTCTCAGGCTTGTAGTAATCGAGCAGAAGAAGTACAAGGATATCGCGAAGGAGCTGAGTGAAAAAGGGGGTCAAATCTTTGCTCTTTAAGGAAACAACATATATTGTTGGTTATGTGTTTTGGGACACGAAAAATCTATTTGAAATAAAAAACTATTTATTGTACCAATTGCTCAATAAATAGATCAGCTTTTATACATTTCCACCATATTGGTTTAATTTATATTGAATATTCATACTAAAAGTATGAATATATAGAAAATATTAAACTTGATTTTAGTTTATAATTTATCTATTTTTAATACTATGAGTGTAAATAATAAGAAAAAATTAAACTTGCTGATAAACAACTGGCAGGACGGTATGATATATACCCAACACCATTTGAAAAAGCAAGGATATAATTATAGCCTTGTCCAACGTTATTATTCGAGCCAGTGGATTGAACCAGTTGAGACAGGCGCCTACAAAAAGTATGGTGATACAGTAGCTTGGCAGGCCGGTATATACGCCATACAGTCACAATTGAATCTCACTATACATCCAGGGGGGCGTACTGCCCTTGAGCTTCTCGGGTATGCTCATTATCTCCGGTTCAAAGATCGTGTTTTTCTTTTCGGTAAGGCAGGAGAAACGTTACCGAAATGGTTTCGTGATGCAGGCTGGCAGAAGGAATTCGAATATCATCAAACGAAGCTCTTCGGTGACTCACAATCAGGATTAATGTCCTATGAGCACCGCGGCATATCACTGACCGTTTCGGCACCGGAACGTGCTGCAATGGAAATGATCTATCTGATACCCAAAACCCAGGGTTTCGATGAAGCTGATAAAATCATGAACGGCCTGCTTTCACTTCGCCCAGATATCGTACAGGGTCTGCTTGAAAACTGCAGATCTGTAAAGGTGAAGAGGCTCTTTTTGTATCTATCTGATCGCAATGAATTGCCATGGTTCGCTGATTTGAATCTGAACAATATCGACCTTGGCAGCGGCAAGAGGGTAATCGTCAAGAACGGGAAGTATAATGCCAAGTATCGCATAAGCATTCCGGAGATAAAGGAGTTATGAAAGACTCACCGTTCTATCAGCAGGCGGAACTGGTAATACGGATAATACCATTCATATATCAGGAAGAAGTACTGGCAATAAAAGGCGGATCTGCAATCAACTATTTTATCAGGAATCTACCCCGTCTTTCAGTAGACATCGATTTAACATATGTTCCTCTTAAAGATCGAGCCCATTCTTTAACAGATATATCCGAAACCTTGAATCGAATATCGGGACGGGTAAAACAGAACATACCAAACACCTCGATTAGGTCTAAACGAACCGACGGGAAGGTATCATCATTATTTATTCAAAGAGAATCGCTACAGATCAAGGTTGAAGCCAACACCGTCATCCGCGGTACCGTTTTCCCCTGCTTGGAAAAAGGAATGTGTGAGGAGGCTCGCACACTTTTTAACCAGTCACCGAAGGCAAGGATCTCCTCCCTGCAGGATCTCTACGGTGGTAAGATCTGCGCTGCATTGGACCGCCAGCACCCACGAGACTTTTTCGATGTGAAGCTGCTATTTGAAAATGAAGGACTGACGGAAGAAATCCGCAAAGCCTTTGTCGTATATCTTATCAGTCATTCACGTCCAATGACCGAGCTCCTGGAACCTAATTTCAAAGATATCCGCTCAGTATTTGAGAATGAATTCCTTGGAATGACGAGAGCCTCAGTTTCATTAAAACAGCTTCTCGATGCACGCGATAAACTTGTAGAACGTATCCATTCTGCTCTCACATCTAATGAACGGAAATTTATTCTATCGGTAAAGGAATGCAAACCTGATTGGGAGTTGCTCGGACTGGATGGAATCGATCGACTTCCCGCCGTACAATGGAAAATTCTAAACCTCGAAAGAATGGACAGAAAGAAACATGCGGAAGCAGTAGGAAGGCTGAAGCGATGTCTGGACCTATAAAAGAAAACCTTCATGTGAGTACACGAGGTCAGTAAAAAGGGGGTCAAATCTTTACTCTTTACAGAAACACCATAAATAAAAGGCGTCAGGTCTACACATTGGACAACAAAAAAATTAAAGGGACATCTACCTTAATTAATTCAGCGCAGCTGAAAACAAAAAAACAAAATCCGGGGACACTTTATTTCAGAACACAATGAACGGGGACATGATGAATAGCTGCTAGTGGTCAGCCGTAAGATTCCAGCATTCAGATTCGAGCAGTAACAATTATGAATTTCCGCGATGGATAACTCGGGACATGATCAAAGTATTGTGTCCGAGGATTATGCTCGTGAGAGCATAATCCTTAAGCAGAAAGCTTGGAGGCTAACGCCTCTAGTCGCTTTCTACACCTAGTATTGTGTCCCCTTTTTTATACCCTTTAGTACATTCTTTCTATATTCCTTGATATATGTATATTATATGTATATAGTATAAATATGGATATCCTTTGGGATCCAGAAAAAGCAAGAATAAACATGAAACAACACGGCATCCGTTTTTCAGATGCTGAAATAGTGCTCTTTGATCCCAATGCACTTACTCGGGAAGATTTAGATGTGAAAAATGAACAGCGCTTTGTAAGTATTGGAATGGACGCCATCGGCCGCGTCCTTGTGGTTGTTTATACCTATCGCGGCGAGGATATCAGATTGATATCTGCTCGCCCTGCTACAAAGCGAGAAAGAGAGAGATATGAAGAAGGAATATGATTTTAGTAAAGCCAAACGCGGGGCTGTTGTTCCACAAAAGGGAAAAACACGAATCAACATTTACATCGACAATGATGTTCTTGAAGAGTTCCGTAAACGTGCAGACGAAGCTGGTCGTGGTTATCAAACTATGATGAACGAAGCTCTTCGACAGTATCTTGGAAAGACAATTTATCCTCTTGATGAAAGTACCCTGCGCCGCGTCATTCGTGAAGAGTTGAAAACGTAAGTTATTATCTGAGGTGGTTGCAAAATTCGACTGCTTTTTAAACCACTAGACGTAATGTGAAAAGGGGGCAGGTCTTTTAGATTTCTGCTAAAGGACCGTGCACAGAAAGTGTACGGTCACAGGTCGCTACGCTCAAGTTGAATCCTCCGGATTCAACGGCCCTGACCCTATATCCTTCACCTGTAAATCATCGGTTTTCTTCGTGCCGGCGGTTTTACAAAAGCAGGTTGATCAATCATTTATGCCGCGTTATAATGTGCAAATAATTACGAAAAGAGGATGACAGCATGAGTACTGCCGAACGCGAGCGAGGGGATTATCAAGGTGCTGATATTCACTGTGGCGGTGAACGTCGTCGCTTGGCTTGGACCTCTCCTGGGAGGGGACCCGACTTCGATAGGTCCCGGATTCATCGTCTGGGGGATCACGCCGATTTTGATCGCGATATTTGAGGAGGTCGGGTGGCGAGGGTACCTCGCACCGAAAGTGTACTCGTTCGGCATCAATAGATATTTGTCCCACGCGATTGTCGGCGTGATATGGGCTTCCTAGCACTTCCCGTACCTGAGTGAGCTATGGATGCATACTTCAGAAGGGCTCGTCACCCTTTTACCCCGGTTCATTATCGGTACGTTTGTGTTTGCAATCGTGTATGGAGAGATAAGGATCCGCACTGGCTCATTCTGGCCCGCAGTGTTCATGTACTGGATAGGAAACTCGATCATACCAAATAGGGGGCCTTGATGAAAAAAGATAAACGCCCGCGCGCTCATACTTTGCCCGCGAAGGTGTGCATCACAAAGCTGGAGGGTAAAGGGAACGAGCACGTACAACGCGGACTGGAGCAATTGCTCCAAACCCTTGGCAGCTGGAAGAATATCGTTCCCCCCCATACGAAAAAAGTACTGATCAAGCCCAACCTGATGATGGGCGCGCACTGGACGACCGGTATCACCGTTCATCCGTTCCTGATAGAGCTGCTCGTGTGTGGTCTCAGGGACCAGGGGCTGGATGTCATTGTCGGTGAAGGGGCGGGATGGGGTTGCGACAGCGCAGATTCGTTCCGTGAGACGGGCGTGACCGAGTTATGCCGGCGGCTCGATGTCCCGCTTGTTGACTTCAAACGGGGAAGGGGCGTAAAGGTTCCGGTTCCTGACGGCGAGCTGCTCAAGGACGTCCTGGTCGACGAGGTTGTCACGGAGTGCGATTTTATCATAAGCCTCGCCAAACTGAAGACCCACGGTGAGACGTTAGTGACCCTGTCTCTTAAAAATATGAAAGGGCTCATCGCTGAGGACAGGGACAGGCTTCGCTTCCACCTGCTTGACGTGAACCGCTGCCTCGTGGATCTGAACAGGGCAATCAAACCGGATTTCGCCATCGTTGAGGGGATTGTCGCGCTCGAGGGCATAGGCCCGCTCCAGCCGGGCAAGCCCAGGCCGCTGGGCATTCTCGTCGGCGGCAGCGACGCGCTCGCAGTCGACACGGTATGTACCGAAATCATTGGAATGCATGCCGGGGACATACGGCATCTCGTCTACGCGGGGAACGCGGGCATCGGCACGAACAATATGGATGATATCGAAGTAATGGGAGAGAGTATAGAGTCCGTAGCTCCGGCCGGCTTCGAGCTGCCGCCCACGGAGCTTGAGGGGCTGTCCCCGTTCGAGAATATTCGTATCGTAAACGGCAATCCCTGTAGCAATTGCATTGCCAGCCTCGCGGCCTGCCTCCACGGCTACATAGACAAAAGGATCGTAGAAGGGGCCACGCACAACGTGGATATACTGGTCGGCGCCAAGGCGAAGCCGGCAGGTGAAAGAAGTGATATAGCCATCGGCAACTGTCTCAAGAGGTATCGCGGCAAAATTCCCTTTGTTCCGGGCTGTCCGCCGACGAGCGACGCCTACCTCGAATTGATCAAGCGCGGTTTGAAGGGGGATTTCAGAGCCGCAACGGTGGATTCCAGGCGCGAGGTGATTGAGCTGGAAAACCCGTGAAAGAAAAGGGGTCAGGTTTACACATTTTACAAAATGGGAAAAGGGTCAAATCTTTGCTCTTGATTCATATAAAAATTTTAAGGAACATGCGTATACTCTTTACAAAATCTCCGGGATATTATATATCGTGCAGAAAGTTTAAAGCACAGGTGCTAGGACACGATAAAATCTATTAGAAGAAAAAACCGATTAATGCAGTAAGTTTCTTAATAAAGCAATCAGCTTTTATACATTTCCACCATTCTACCAATATCTTTCGAAATGTCGTCCCCATGACATCGGGGGCCGGCTTTGACATTGGACAACTCAGCTCTTAACTTAACAATTAGCGATCAGCTTTTAGTGGTCTTTATTAAGTTATCCTACTTATACGAAGAACGTAAATCAAGTTTGCAGTATACATCTATAGCTTAAGATGAAGCAGAGTCTCATCGCCCTAACTTTATATCCTTCACTTGTAAATCATCGGTTTTCTTCATGCTGGCGGTTTTACATAAGCAGGTTGATCAATTATTTCTGCCGCGCTATAATGTACAACTAATTACGAAAAAAGGATGATAGTATGAGTACTGCCGAACGCGGGCGAGCGATTATCAAGGTGCTGATATTCACTGTGGCGGTGAACGTCGTCGCTTGGCTTGGACCTCTCCTGGGAGGGGACCCGACTTCGATAGGTCCCGGATTTATCGTTTGGGGGATCACGCCGATTTTGGTCACGATCGTTATGCGTCTTTTGACACGGGACTGGAAAGATTTCGGGGCAAGGCCACATTTCAGGTCAAACGGCCGCTGGTACCTGCTGAGCATCCTGGCCTATCCGGTCACTATACTCATCGTGCTCCTGCTCGGTATGCTAACCGGTGCGAGCGCGGTAGAAGATTTTTCCGCAGCGGAGTTTATAGAAGCCTTTGTGCCGCTTCTTGTGACGTATCTCTTCTTCGCGATATTTGAGGAGGTCGGGTGGCGAGGGTACCTCGCACCGAAAGTGTACTCGTTCGGTATCAATAGATATTTATCCCACGCGATTGTCGGCGTGATATGGGCTTCCTGGCACTTCCCGTACCTGAGTGAGCTATGGATGCATACTTCAGAAGGGCTCGATACCCTTTTACCCCGGTTCATTATCGGTACGTTTGTGTTTGCAATCGTGTATGGAGAGATAAGGATCCGCACTGGCTCCTTCTGGCCTGCAGTGTTAATGCACTGGATAGGAAACGCGATCGCAAACACCCTTCTCTCAGGATTTGCCGGAAAAGGGTTCGTCACGTTCATACCCGGCAGAGAGTTTCTCGGATCGTTTGGCGTGGAGGGCGTATTCATGATCGTACTGTTTGGGCTCTTGGGCGTGCTACTGGCAAGGAAGAAGGGTCAGGTCTAAGTAATGGATAATGATCTCGCAAAAATTAAGGGGACATCTACCTTAATTCATTCGGCTGAGGGTTGGTCAGGAAGAACAAAAAGCTTGTTCTTCGGAAGAAACAAATAACATGTCACTACAATTGAAGACATATCAAAGGCTTGCAAATCAGCTGAGAACCGATTTAGTCACTTAGAAAAAGATCTCAGAGATAGAAAACGAAATGTCCTATGTCAAGGGCTGACCCTCAGCTTTGCGTCCCTTACTCCTACCAGAAGTTCGGCCTGTACGACATGCCAGGCGCACGATTTTACTTTTGGAACCAGGACGGTTCCAAAAGGATAATAGGCTCGGCAAGCATTGAAGCAATCTGGAACATGAGGCTATTCTTGAATGGGAAGCATCAAGGTTTTGTCCCGAAACGGAGAATCTGAGCTTAAAACTTTATAGATCATTTTCTACAAGTGTAAAAATTTTACTATCACTCAGCCTCTTATAGAAAATCGTCATACATAATTCGGACTTAATAGACAAATATGAGGGTCAAATAAAATAGCTTTATATATCTCATCAAAAAAAAAACCTGATTATAATCTTTACATATCAATAAAAGAATTCATATAAATAAATATAATAAATTAATATTTTTTATTGCAAATAGAGAAAATTCTATTATTTTTTATATATAGAACATTCTTTACTTCCTTGAGCTAAAGAGGTGAAGAACCGGTTAGCAAAGCTAAAATAAATTAAAAAGAGTGTATGATGATATGGAAAGAATAATAGTAAAGACAACTCAGACAACCTCTATTGTTATCCTGCTGATTCTGATGCTAAGCGGATGCTCGGTAACACCACCGGACAACAATGCGAACCTTTCCGCACTGGTGATATCTCAAGGCACATTGTCGCCGGATTTCAGTGCCGATGTTACCTCGTATTCCACCTGGGAGCAGAGCACGGTTACCTCGGTTACAGTAACCCCGACGGCGGAAAGCACTGCTGCCAGCATCACGGTAAATGGTACGGAAGTAGCATCGGGAACACCTTCCGGAGAAATTACCCTGGCTTGGGGGCCTAATACCATTACCATCGAAGTTAAAGCCGAGGACGGAACCACCACCATGGCCTATACGTTAGCGTTATATAGGGCGCTCGGTCTGCCCAAAACGGGACAGACCACAAGCTATGAGACAGGGGATGATGGGGATCTACAGATGGGGGTCGTCTGGCCCAGCACGCGATTTACGGACAATGGCGACGGGACCATTACCGATAATCTTACAGGGCTAATGTGGGATAGGAATGGGAATCGGCCCGGTGCAGCAAGGACTTGGGTGCAGGTATTGAGTGATTGCAATGGTCTTTCCCTGGGTGGTCACAGTGACTGGCGGCTTCCCAATCGCAAGGAATTAATGAGCCTGTTGAATTATGAAGAATCAGACACTGCAGACTGGCTTAATAATTACCCTACGCATCACTTCAGCGGTGTGCTAAACAACCGCTACTGGCCGTCTACGACTTATGCGCCCAATACTTCTCGTGCCTGGTCCGTCTACATGGGCCGTGGCGGTCTGATGAGCCAAGTTAAGACGTATAACTACTATGCGCTGGCTGTGCGCGGTGGACAAGCCGGCGGTGAAGTAAACCTTCCCAAAACGGGACAGACTACCTTCTATGCGGCAGGCGATGATGGGGATATGGAAAAAGGGCTTGTCTGGCCCAACCCGCGATTCACGGACAATGGTGACGGGACCATTACCGACAAACTGACCGGTCTCATGTGGGAGCAGGTGCCTTCAGGCACAACAAGGACCTGGACGGATTCCCTAATATATACCGCTGGCTTGGCCCTGGCCGGCTACGTTGATTGGCGCCTGCCCAATATCAAAGAGCTGGAAAGCCTGATAAACTCAGGCGAGGCGGATCCTGCAACCTGGCTGGCTGGGCAGGGCTTCATCAATGTGCTGGCCGGTGGCTACTGGTCGTCTACGACTTATCGGTACAATACTTCCCTCGCCTGCATCGTCTACATGGACGATGGCGTAGATGGCAGTGGCATTAAGACGAATAGCAGCTACCGCGTCCTGGCTGTGCGGGGCGGGCAGTAAAGTAAGGGGGCCAAATCTTTACTCTTGATTCATATAGAAATTTTAAGGGACATGCGTATACTCTTTACAAAATCTCTGGAATATTATATATCGTGCAGAAAGCTTAAGGCACTTGTGCTTTAAGCTTTCTGCTAAAGGACCGCGCTTTTTTAAACGCGGTCCTAGGACATAATAAAATCTATTAGAAAGTGGTTCAATTGACCGGGGTTAATCATCTTTGACTATTTCATACTTTCTTGATCCCATTCCAATTTCTTCAGCATATTTCAGCATGTAGCGACCTCTTAACGTTTTCCCTGATGATTTCACCATATCATAACATACTTGATCTATGGCGACCGGGTCAGTTGATGCAAGGATTCCTATGTCTTCGATCATTGGTTTCATTGTTCTTGGATCGCAATCGCACCCACGAGTAATATTCATTGCAAAACTGACATGAATAACCTTCCTGTTTTTTTGAGCAGCATAAGCATATTCCACCAGTCTTTCATGGAATGGACTTCCAAACATCCTGAAAATCGATCCAATAGATCTAAATGAAATGATTTTAACAGCCTTGGTGGGACATATTGCATTACATGCTGCACAACCTATACATTTCGAAAGATCAATATATGATTTTTCTCCAATAGTAATAGCACCAAATGCGCAACGTTCTTCACACAATCGACATTTATCACAAGCTGAATTCTTTATTCTTGGTTTAACAACATTCATGTGCTGTGCCAGCTTTCCTCCTCTTGAGGCAAGGCCCATTCCAAGGTGCTTTATCGCTCCTCCAAACCCAGCTAACATTTGACCCGTAAAATGGGTTAGAACTATTATTTGACTATATTTCGAAAACTCTTTTCCAATTTTGCATTTTGCAAAATGTTTCAAATTACTCTCAACTTCATAATAGTCTTCTCCTTTTTCACCATCCGCAATTACTATTGGAATCCTTGTGAAGCCATGTTCTTTTGCCAGCTTTATATGTTTCTCTTTTATTGTTCGTTCACCTCCATACAGGATATTTGTTTCAATAAAACATGCTTTCCTATTTTGATTTTCGATGTAGTCGATTATTCCATTGTAATATTCAGGCTTAACAAATGTTGTATTTCCTCTCTCTCCGAAGTGTACTTTTAGTGGAATTTCTTGGGCTAGTTCGACATTTTCTCTTTTTACGAGTGTATCAACCAATCCCTTTGCATAATCACTTATCTTATTAGGCTCTAAAGATGAGTCTGCATTCTTAAAATATACCTTTGACATTATGTTCCTTCTTTTTCTTGTTTACTTAAATGAATTCTCAAGACTAATATCGAGGTTGATCTATTGATAGTAATTATATTATCTAACTAAAAAGAAAAAGCTCACACCTCGGCACCCAAATACTCTCTATACTCAAACCCTCCGTTTTCTTTTCATCATCCTATCCGAAAGAATTCGTCCTATCAATCAAAAGATACTATGAAGCTGCAAGGGAGTTTCAAGGGAGTTAATAGAAAAAAGCAGGTAACCCTCGGGGTCAGCTCTTGAATTAGGACAATTTTCTGTACATCGCACAGATTGCTTCGTTAAGACCCCGGAGGGATCTTAGCAGAAAGCCTTCGGTATCAACGGTTGCCTGCGGCTCAAGTCGAGGCTTCCAGCCTCGATACCCAGAAGGAGGAAGAGTAAGCCATGCAGAAAACGAAAAGCACTTGTGCTTTTTTATCTTTTTGCTAAAGGATAGCGCTTATTTAAGTACAGTCATCAAAAAGGAGGCTAATGAATCAATTCGAGAAATTCATCAAGGGTTAATCCGCTATCTCGTATTATCTTTCGTAATGTACCCTTGGCTATTTCCTTATGATTTGGGACGGTAAGCCTTCGGTGGGGAAGAGTGTTCTTTCTTAGTATCATGTGACTTCCTGTTTGACGGTCTGTTTCATATCCCATCTTATTAAGGATCTTACACAATTCCTGTCCAGATAAAACAGGAAGCTTGCTCAAACCACTACCTCGATGACTTCCTCTGTTACCGGAGGTGGGACAGGCTCATCGTGGGTTTTCAGGCTTTCTATATAACCCCGTATTGCATCCTTAATGTTTTTCAACGCCTCTTCCCTTGTTTTTCCCTGCGATACACAGCCTGGGAGTGAGGGGCACTCGGCTATAAACATATTATCTTCGTCCTGCTCTATTAACACCCTGTATTTCATGAGAAGGACCTCCGGCACTCATATATTATCATAATTAAAATATACATTGCTCTCTCTTCTTGTAAACATATTTTTCCGGTCCTGTTAAAAGGGTCAATGAAAAAGGGGGTCAAATCTTTGCTCTTTACAGAAACAACATATATTGTTGGTTATGTATTTTGGGACACGGTAAACAGGGGAATGACAAAATCTATTTGAAGTGTAGAATAAGAAGAAAAGGGGACAGGGTTACACATTTCACAATAGGGATTACGGGGGTTATCGATCGGCTATTAAAATATGTGTAATCCTCGGGGTCAGCCCTTGAATCAGGACATTTCCGACCTTTGGGAAGCGGTTGATATCGTGGATCTCGTAGAAGATCACCAGGGAGAGGGTGACCAGGAAGTCATCAAGGAAGGCTAGCAGGCCAGTAATAGAAGCTACTGCGACGAATTGACTTCATGGTCTCATTATTTGAGTTTTACCAACGCCGGGGATACTGCGAAGCAGGGTAACGATTTTCTGGGAGTCGATCCTGTCGTTTTTCACCTTTCCGCCGTGGATCGCCTTCATGGTCCATGATGCAGACCTACATTGTCCTTGCGTGCAGATCGATGCCGCAGTAGAATTGATGGTGTTTTGTATAGAATCTCATAAGGCTTCCTCCTTGGGTATGGTTTCTTGACTACAGTAATTATACCCTACCTTCTGAAGGGGGCCTTAATGAGTATCAACTGGTTACAGCGGACGGCGCTGGCTCACCGCCGCTGAACCGATACGTTCGAACTGTTCGAGAAACAGTAAAAACGCAAGCAAATAGGTTAAATACATAAACGAAAATCTAGTAGGGATTTTAAATAAAGCAACACCCTTGACATATACAAACATTGTATATATATTTACTTCGCCGGAGGTAAAAACATGAAATCCAGCACAGTTAATATTTCTTTTAACGATGAACTGCTCAAAAAAATAGATCAAGTCGCACGACAGGAATCCAGATCTCGTTCCGAGCTCATTCGGGAGGCGGCAAGAAGCTATCTCGAGCGTAAGCAGAGATGGAACCAAATCTTTGTATTTTCTGAAGGTCAGGTTGAAAGAAAAAAGATAAGAGAAGAGGACATAACCGAAGAGATCAACAAATATCGTGAAGGCCAACGGAAAAGATAAGGAATGCGAGTTGTATTAGATACCAACGTTTTGATCTCTGCAATAGTATTTGGTGGTAATCCACGGAAAATTTTAGAAGCAATTCTTCGTGGAGAACCAAAGCTGTTTCTTTGCGATTACATTCTCAATGAGCTCATTGGAGTATTACAGAGCCCCAAGTTCGGCTTTTCGCCGGAAGTGATTCGAAGCATTATTTCAGATTTGAATGCCATCGGTCATTTAGTTACCCCATCATTACGAATACGTAAGATTAAAGAAGATTTAGCTGACAACAGAATATTAGAATGTGCGGTAGAAGCAAATGCTGACTATATCATTTCGGGAGATATTCACCTCCTTAACCAAAAAGAATATCGAAACATTAAAGTGATAACCCCAGCTGAGTATCTGACAATCCACAAGAAATAAGAATAATAGTGAAGCATTCAGGGGCTGGTCTTAACATAGGACATTAGAAATTCAAGAAAAATTGTTAGGGGTCTATTTTGGGCGGTGATACAATAAAAAAGTAAGGGGGTCAAATCTTTGCTCTTGACTCATATAGAAATTTTAAGGGACATGCGTATACTCTTTACAAAATCTCTGGGATATTATATATCGTGCAGAAAGCTTAAGGCACTTGTGCTTTAAGCTTTCTGCTAAAGGACCGCGCTTTTTTAAACGCGGTCCTAGGACATGATAAAATCTATTAGAAGTAAAAAACGATTAATGCGATGAGTTATTCAATATAATAATCAGCTTTTATACATTTCCACCATTATACCAATATCTTTCGAGATATCCTCCTTCAAACAAAAAGGGGTCAAGTCTTTGCTTCGGTTTCATCGTCTTTTGCATCCGCTCGAGCCGGGACTAATCCTGCCATCCATCAGAGATATATAATGAAATGATGTGAACTCCCTCGCCTCTGGAGTTTAAAGAGAAGAGCCTGGCAAGAAGCGAAATAAACGAATCATTTACATCTATGTATTACGTTATTGTAACTACATAATACCCATAAAAATCACCCGAATATATAACTCTCTATATTATTAAAGTTAATTAGAATCATTGGGTTTTTACTCCTCATTTTTAATTGGCATATAATTTGCTCTATAATAGGTGGCTTTACGCTCTATAAAAAATCGTATAAATAATGAGGAGTGTTAAATGGACTCAGCAGATAATAGGTTAGAAATTCTTGATAGTATCATAAATATGGATATTACTGTCGACGATTTCAGAAGGATTCTCATGCTCTTTAGATCCGTGAAGTATCGGATGGAACACGACGACGAGAGTCACTTGGATATAAACGACGAAGTGCTTATGAGTTGGCTTGAGCATCTGTATAATGAAACCTTGTAAATAGAAGGGTTTAACTGTTTCTGAGCGCTAGAAAAAAAAGGAGGGGGTCAAATCTTTGCTCTTTACAGGAGCAACATCTATTGTTGGTTATGCCAAAAGACCATAGGGGGTTGTAAAACCTCACTATGGTCTTAGATCGCAATGATATAATAGAAAAGACACCAGTGGTCTACGAGATCCGTTTGATATGAATCTCGGGAACCGCGTGGAGCGCTGCGGCGACTTTTCGAATGAACGATAACGAAAGATTTTTGTAGCTGCCGGACTCGAGCCTCGCTATCGCGGATTGTGACGTGCCGGCCAG